>Ga0209427_10006413_pt1 | contig 13431 bp, 17 predicted proteins | sample DeeMarSWOR136_30_FD_187465 | JGI IMG/M metagenome (GOLD analysis project Ga0209427, IMG submission 187465) | Marine sediment microbial communities from White Oak River estuary, North Carolina - WOR-1-36_30 (SPAdes) (version 2) | ecosystem: Environmental > Aquatic > Marine > Intertidal zone >... | reverse complement strand
GAATCCGTTTCCATTATTTCTCAAGGCTGCAACTATAACTCCTGGTACCATTATGTGATGCCATGGACCGTGGAGAGGTATATTTTCTGAAGCAGTCCATTCTCCTCTAAGTTCTTCAAGAATTCTTTCCAACATTAAAACAGGATCTTTTTCCTTACTCTCTACAACTTTCTTCATGACAATTGGCATGAAAGCCTTAATATCATCTGGAACTACTCCCATTTTTTCTAAAGCAACTTTCATAAAATCAGAATAATATGATTTCTCTTTCATCTCCTCTAAAGACACCATGAATAAACCCCTCAATACATAATTTTAAAGAAAAGCTTTGTAAAATCAGATATTTTGCTTTAGATGTATTACATTTTTATATTATTTGTGGAAAGATCAAAAAATTTTGAAACCTTTTAATGGAATATTCTTTTATTCTATTATGTGTAGCGGGCGTCCTTCTACTAAGGTTTTTACGAGTTTTTTTCTTGCAGAGTTTAGCAGTCTCCACACGGTTCCTCTTGAGATGCCCATTCTAGCTCCTATATGTTCTTGATGGAGGTCTAGTTGGTCTGCGAGTCTTAGTGCTTCGTATTCTGCTAGATCTAGGAAGATAGGATCATTATTTAGAGTAGGTTCTGGTATAAGTTTTTTTACTTTTGTACCTCCTTCTATGAGGACTCTTTTTGGGATTCTTCCCAATCCTTTTCTACCTCTACGATGCCATCTGTGTCTTTTTCTCATCATTTTTGTTCCTCCCTATTTTGTGATATTGCACAGAAAGGTTTATAAAGTTTTGTGCATTATCTCAAAATGGAATATGTGCATAAGCACAAAAAAAAGAGGTGATAATAAAATGGGTTATGGATGGGGATATGGAAGAGGTCGCGGATGGCGTTATCATAGAAGATCGTGGCGATGGAGGCCAGTTAGCACCCCTGAAGGATGGAGTTACCTTGGACCATGCAGATGCGGATGGGGACCCCACGCCTATTGGCGAACACCTGAAGGAGAAATAGTACCACCATGGGGAGGACCCCGTATGGCACCTCCGGTACCACCAGCAACACCAGAAGAAGAAATTGATGACCTCAAAGCATATGAAACCCAGCTAAAAGAAGAACTTGAAGAAATAAGAAATCGGCTCGAATCGTTAGAAAAAATGAAAGAAAAACCCTCAGAATAAAAAAATTAAAAGATAGAAAATCTGGTCTAAAAAACAAGATAATGTGCTTGGATTTGAAATGATAGAAGAAAAAAATAAAGCCTTAGAAAAAGGAGAGAAGATTGCTAAAGTTGTAGTTCTTCTCTCCCTTTTTATTGCTCTAATTAAAGTAGGAGCAGCTCTTCTTAGTAAAAGTAACGCTATGATGGCAGGAGCCCTAGACTCCTTAGTCGATGTAGTGGTTTTTATCTCCGTTCTTTGGGGATTGAGGCTTTCTAAAAGACCTGCAACCTCTAAGTTTCCCTACGGATACTACAAAATAGAGAATTTAGCAGCACTCATAGTCTCTGTTCTTATAGTCGTTGTTGCGGTAGAAATTGGCTTGGAGGGCTGGAAGACCTTTAATGACCCCCAAGAAATTGAACATGTTTCAATCGCTATAGGTGCTTGTATCTTCTCTATTTTTATCTCTTACTTAATGTATAATATCACAACTGCTGTGGGTGAAGAGATCCAAAGTCAAGCTTTAACAGCGGAAGGAGTCCACTCTTTAACGGACGTATTTTCCACCTTCGTAATATTGATAGGTATCTCCCTTTCTTCCTTGGGTGTTCAAAAAGCTGAGCCAATTGCTGCGATATTTCTAGCGGTTTTTGTTTTAAGACTGGGTCTCAAAAGCGTGAAAGATTCTGTGGAAGTTCTAATGGATGTAAGTCCTAGCCAAGAATTAGTAGAGACGATAGAAAAAACCATTAGAGAAGAAGTTGGAGTTTTAAATGTTCACGACCTAAAACTTAGGAGATCAGGTCCCTTCATATTCCTAGAAGCAAAAATAGATACTGTGCCCCAAACTACAGTTTTTAAAGCCCATGAGGTCACAGAACACATTGAAACCAAACTAAAAACAGACTTTCCAGAAATTGACACTGTGATGATACATGTAGAGCCAGCGGAAAGGAAAGAACTTCTCATCGCTCTACCCGTAGAAGAAGAAGAAAAAGGCTTAAACTCGATAGTAAGTGGCCATTTTGGCCATGTTCCCCTTTTTGCGTTAATAACTCTTGAAAATGATGAAGTAAAGAATTTACGCTTTATCGAAAATCCTTACGCAAAAGCTGAAAAAAAACGAGGAATAAGAGCTGCTCAGCTCCTCATAGAAAATAAAGTAAATATCGCTATAGTGGGGGAAATAGGTGAATCACCTATTAATATCCTTGAAAATAACTTTATTCAAGTGGAACAAATACCATCAGAAAAAAAGGGAAGTACATTAGGCGAAATAATTGAAATGTTTATTACTAAACGGAAAGAGAAAGTCTAATATAATAATTAAATACATAAATCATTTGTTTTTAAAGGATTAAAGATATTTTTTCTTATAAAAAATAGAGTAAAGTGTTTAGATTTGACAAGTTTTAGATCTATTGGAGGAATAAAGTTTGAAAATCGCTTTTTCATCTATGGGTAAAGGATTAGAAGCTCAACTTTCTCCCCGTTTTGGCCGTTGCCCATATTTTGTAATTCTCGACATGGATAATATGCAAGTCGAAAATTTACAAAATACAGCAGCTGATGCTTTTGAAGGTGCTGGTATTCAAGCAGCACAAATACTTGCAAATAAAAATGTAAAAGTTGTCGTAACTGGTAATATGGGCCCAAACCCTTTTCAAGTTTTTAGAGCTGCAGGAATAAAGATTTTTTTAGGTAAAATTGGAAAAATATCTGAATTATTTGAGCTTTACAAAAGAGGTGAATTAAGAGAAATATTAGGACCTACAAGGCCAGGGCGTCATGGAGGAAGAAGATGGCGTAGAGAAATGTAAGAAAGAATACTTAGATTTTTTCTCACTTTCAGTTTAAAAAAGAAGATGATAGAATAATTTAGATTTTTCTAAGGTGTTTTTCTATGAAGATAGCCATCGCTAGTGGAAAAGGTGGAACAGGAAAAACTACCGTAGCAGTAAATCTTGCCCTCTCCCTTACAGATGGAAAAGAGGTACAGCTTATAGACTGCGATGTAGAAGAACCAAATGTTCACTTATTTCTCGATATAGCCTTGGAAATAGTGGAAGATATAACTGTTCCAACTCCTGTTTTTGACGAAGATAAATGTAATTTTTGTGGAAAATGCGCAACTCTCTGCCAATATAACGCTATTGCTGTACTTCCAAAAACAATAATGTTTTTCGATGAACCCTGTAGAGGTTGCGGTTTATGTTCCATAGCATGTCCAGAAGAAGCCATCACCGAACACCCTAGAAAAATAGGCGAAATTAAAAGAGGATATAAAAACGGAAAAATCGAATTTTACCAAGGTATCCTAGAAATAGGCGAAGCAATTGCAACTCCCATAATTAATGCTCTAAAAAGTAAAATTAGGAAGGATAAGTTTGTAATTCTTGATGCCCCTCCAGGAAATGCTTGTCCAACAATGGAAACAGTTGAAGATGTCGATTTTTGCATATTAGTTACAGAGCCAACTCCTTTTGGTTTCTATGATCTAACTCTTTCAATAGAGTTAATGAAAGTTATGAGGATACCTTTCGGAGTAATTATTAACAAAGACGGGATTGGCGATAATAATGTTGAAAAATATTGCGAAGAAAAAAGGATTCCTCTCTTGATGAAAATCCCTTTCGATCTTGAAATTGCTAAGCTTTACTCAAAAGGTATACCATTCGTAAATGAGATGCCGAAATGGAAAGAAGAGTTCCTTAACCTATACCACTATATAGAGGAGGGTGAAAAATGAAGCAGTTAACAATAATTAGTGGAAAAGGAGGAACGGGAAAAACAACCCTTGCAGCTGCCCTTGCTTCCCTTGCTGAAAATTGCATTATGGTCGATTGTGATGTTGACGCTCCAGATCTCCATATCATCTTAAATCCTAAAGTAAAGGAAAAAGAAGTCTTTACAGGATCTAAATTTGCTACAATAGATTATTCAAAGTGTAACGAATGTGGTAAATGCGAAGAAGTTTGCCGATTCAACGCAATAAAAAACTTAGAGATTCACTCTTCAAAATGTGAAGGTTGTGGCTTATGTTCTTACATATGTCCAGAAAAGGCTATTGCTCTTGAAAGTAGAGAATCAGGCTATTTATATGCCTCGGAAACAAGATTTGGTCCATTAATTCATGCTGAACTGAACATGGGAGAAGGAGCATCTGGAAAATTAGTAAGTTTTGTTCGGACAATTGCTACAAATTTAGCAGAAAATCTTCATAGAGATCTTATTATAATTGATGGTTCCCCGGGAATAGGTTGCCCTGTAATCGCTTCGATAACGGGAATCGATATGGCTTTAATTGTTACAGAACCTACGATATCCGGCTTTCACGACTTTTACAGGATATTAAAAGTTACACGCCATTTCAACGTGTTTTCTACACTTTGTATAAACAAATATGATATAAATTTAGAAAACTCAGAAAAAATTGAAGAATACGGAAATAAAAATAACATACCGATCCTTGGAAAAATTCCGTATGATGAAGATATAATAGATGCAATGATTGAAAGAAAAAATATATTAGAGTATTCTCCAGATGGAAAAGCTTCTGCAGAAATTAAAAAAATCTGGAAAAGAATAAACTATTTCATATAAAATATTAAAACTAGTTTTAGAAACAAGTTGTTATAGTTGTCCCCTGTAATGATTTGTTGCAGCGCATCCTGCGCATTTATTATTTTCAAATCTTTCACAAGTTACGCAATAAATATCACAAGGGCTTCTGTCTAAATCTTGATGGCATAAGTCTTCTTTTATTGAGAGGAAGGGGGAGTAAAAGACCTCGCCAATTGGATAAAATTCGGAACGACGTATACCTTCCTGGCTTCGAATGGAACATTTCTCAAAGGATATACTTTCAAGTGTATCTTTGTCTTCTGCAAACACTAGGGCTATTAGGTTGTATCCGCTAAGGGTAGTAAATGCATGGATTATCCTTGGACATTTTTCAAATTTTTTGAAGATGTCCCTTAGTTTTTTTGCACTTTCCACTTCTAAGAAAACAAGGGCAAGATATAGTTTTAGTTCTTTTATATTGAGAAGGGCTGTGGTTTTTATTACTTGGTTTTTTAGAAGTTTGTCCAATCTTTTTTTTGCACCCATAGTTGTATATCCGATGATTTGTCCGAGTTCGTTGTAGGATTTTCGCGCGTTTTTTATAAGTTCTTTAATTATTTCCCTGTCGATTTTATCCATTTTTTACCACTGTTTAGAAAATAAACGATAATTATTTAAATAGTTTATCCCCTAATCCATATAAATTTTATAAACTGAAATAATAACCTAACCTTGAGGTAAAAAACACATGGCAAAAATCGTGATACCAGTAGACGTAAGTGATACTGATACGGCCCAAATATTCCCCCATTTTGGAAAAGCTCCCTTCTTCGCCAATGTAGAAATATCTGATGAAGGAAAAGTCGAAAAAATAACCTATACCGAGAATAAAGGCCACCACTTTGGAGGCAAAGGACGGCCAGGACTCATAATTGCTGAAAGCGGGGCAAATGCATTAATTGTTAGAAACATGGGCCCCCGAGGAATAAATGTAATGAAAAGTCACGGAATAAAAGTACTAACATCCAAGTCACAAACCCTCAAAGATGCTATAGATGAATTTCTAAAAAACCAAACCACTCCCCTAGAAGAGCCCTGCGAAGAAGCCGAACACCCCTTATAAACCTAATCTCCTAAAAATAAAAAAAGCGAGGTCCCCCGGAAAAATGGGAGGGAGAGAACTCAAATATAATTTTTTATCTCATACTTTTGTGGTATTTTCCAATCAAACCATGAAGGCAAAGGTAACTCAGTGATAAACAGATGCATAATTAAGAGACATGTTATCACTAAAAGAATAACTGTAATAAAATAGTCAATAGGTCTATATTTCTCGTCAATAAGGCTTGTTCTCTCCTTTGTAGCCTTCCAACCCCTCGATTCCATAGCTTCAGCCATATTATGGGCCCTCCTAATACTGTTAGCAAACAAAGGAACTAGAATAGGTAGAATTTTTTTAGTCCGCTGTATCAAGCCTCCCTTCTCAAGTTCCAAACCGCGTGCTTTTTGAGCATCAATGATTTTCTCCCCCTCCATAGCCACTGTAGGAATAAACCGAAATGCTGTGGATATCGCCCAACAAAACTCAAAAGGAAAATGAAGCTTCTTCAAAGCTAAAGCCAAACGATCAGAATCAGTCGTGCTAAAAAAAATCCCAAACACAGCAGTAAGAACAACCAATCTCAAAGACATAGCCACACCAAAATTGGTCCCATGAGTCCCAGGAATCAAAAAACTATCAATAACAATTATAAGAACAATAAAAACACTCAAAAATTTCATAGTCTGCAACCAAGAATTCATAATCCTAGCAGCAAATAAAATAGGAATTATCATAAGAAGTAGAATTAAATGAGGAATAATCTCGCCAAACGTCATGCTAACAAAAATAACAACAAGTGTGAAAAGCATCTTAGTTCTAGGATCTAACCTATGAACAGGCGAATCAACGCTTGAAAGCTTAAACATATCAAAAAAAGATCGTTTCATCCTTTACCACAGCACAAAAAAACCTTAAAATACCTCATGAAATAAATAATCTACCTTTGCTTTTCGTTTGATCAATAATCTCCATAATGTAGGTAAGAAAACCTAAAAAATAAAAGTTTCTACTAAATGTAGGTAAGAAAACCTAAAAAATAAAAGTTTCTACTAAATGTAGGTAAGAAAACCTATAAACAAAAATTTTACCCCCTAACAACAATATTAAAGTGATCTTATCATGAAAAAAAACAAAAACCAAATAACTCTTACTCTGCTCTTTGTAATGGTTCTTCTAATCCCAACTGTAACCCTTTACAGCCCTAACTCTTCTATTAATAATGTTTATGCAAACTCAATTTGGGGTAAAAATGTTAAACTTGGTTCAAGTTATGAATGGTCAGTTATTTCAGCTTCAGGTTATGAGAACTACTCTTGGATACAACCAATATCTCCAACATCGGCAAACATAACCTCTGGAATCTCAATTACTGAAAGCGATATTCTCAACCTAACAATAAAATCTCTCAATACAGAATTAGAGGGAATTCTCACTATAAAAGCATCTAATAACACTATTCTAACAGTTCTAAATCCTGTAACAAGTTATTCTATTATGGATAACTTTGCTTTCAACATAGGCAATTTCAAACTAGGAATAGTTATCCCCTCACAATGGGAAAATCTAAAAAATGAAGCAGAATCACCAGGTTATAGCTTTCCCTCAGTAAATTACTCAGAGTTTTCATGGCAGGAATTCAATATTATAAGAAATGCAATAAAATTCTCATTCGACTATTGGAGTGAAAATGAAGCTTATGGACACAACGTAATGATGATCTTTGATAAGACTACAGGCATACTTCTCCATGGTTACAGCAACTTTTCAGTTCCAACAATAACACAAATAGAACTAATAATAACAAAAGATACCCTTGAAAACCTACCAAAAGAAGAAAACAACAATAACATTCCATGGCTAATCATTCTAACAACCATTATACTAATAATCGCAGCACTTATCTACGCAAAAATATTTAAACCGCCTTCCCAAGAAGGTTAAAAATGCAGAAAGTCTTTAAAATCTCTTATTATGCCTATTTTATGCCTCTATTTATATCACGTTCTGGCTCTTAATTTCGCCTTTTTACTAGTTTTACTAGACCGAAAGACTTAATTAGGATATTTTTCCTATCAATTTTGACAGTTTTGTTATTGGTAGGTTAATAAACCTACAAGAAAAAAGCAGTAGGTTAACAAACCTGTAAAATATAAAGAAAGGCGTGTTAAACCTAATGGACACAAAAGAACTAACAACAGCTATAACATTATCCTCCATGGCTGTTGCCGCAACCTTAATCCTTATTTTTCTTCCTAACGTAGAACTTATAACTTTCACCTGTTTTATCGCAGGAATACTATTTGGTTGGAGGGTAGGAATCTTTACAGCAGCTCTAACAGCAACAATTTTCGAAATTGCTGTAACTGCAATTTTGGGAAGTAGCGGTATAATCTTCCCTTTTAAAGTAATTTCTTATTGTATAGCTGCTCTTTTCGGTGCTTTTTGTGGGAAATATTTCTGGAGACTTAAAAGGCGTGATTTCATGATAATGGGCGCTTTTGTAACCCTTATCTTTGATATATTAACAACAATAGGGATGCTCTTCATCCTATCTCAACCCTTAAGTTCTCTCCCATATTATTTACTATTTGGAACACCCTTTTATATTGTCCACCAAGTATCCAATGCTGTCCTTTTTAGTTTCACTCCTGATATCGTGATTGCATTAGATAAGGTTGGATTAGAAGCAAAAACGGTCATTGAAGCACCGCAAAAAATCCCAAGCCCTGCACCACCGCAAATAGTCACAACTTAATTTTGAAAACTTATTTCTTGTCTTCCCAATTTCTCTATGAATTTTTATTTTAAATTCTGCGAAAAATTTTTAAAGTAGGTCAATTTTCCTATTGACCAAGACATAATTTTACAATGTAGGTTAACTAACCTACAAATTTCCTCCTAAAATTCACATATAAAGGGGTTGATAAATATTTCAGAAACAACTCAAACGAATGGTTCAATGTTACCTTTCACAGTGATCGCTATTGTAACAGTTATTATAATTGGTTCTATGGTTGGATATTATTACATCGAAGAACAAAACATTGTAGGCGGTAGTGATGAAGATTTTCCTGAGAATGGATTCGTTGTTTTAATGATCGACTATGGTGATCACCATGCTGAACGAGATAAAGAAACTCATAACATAACAAAAAATTGGATATACACTACGATTATTTATAATAATGAAACTTCAAAATCTCAAAATATTACTATGGATACAGAACTATCTAAGGATTCAACGGTTTTCGAAATCCTTGATCTAGTGGCAGATGTTAATACTGAATTATATGGTAAAAGTTATGTGTCAGGAATAAACGGTGTAGAAGATAAGGGTCGAGAAGGAAATTGGTCTTGGCTTTACTATGTTAACGATCATCAAGCTCCCGTTGCTGCAACTACTTACAAGGTTTCTAATGGCGACTTAATCGAATGGATATTCTCAGAATGGCGATAAAAGAAGTGTGAAATAGAAAAGGAGGATATCAAGAGATAGAAAAGGAGGCTTTATTCTGTGAAAAAAAATTTGGGAATAGCAGTAGCACTATTATCAATTCTTTTTGCAATGTCGTTAGCAAGCACAGTGAATGCAGAAAATTGGGGCGTTAGCGAAGGAGAAACCTATGAATGGGACGTAATTGAAGCTACCGAAGGATATGAAAACTTTTTCTTTTATAACGGAACATCAATTGTACCCATGGGCTTGAATGTTACAACAGGTGATGTTGTAAAGTTTACTATTGAAAAATTAAATACAAGTGATATCTCTGGGTTTTCATGTAGAGGAACTTTAGAAATTGGAAACATCACAGTAGAGAATATTGATCAATCTTCTATAGCAGGCGATTTATATCTTGGTTCATGGTATACATCTTTCGAACCTGGATTGATCTCATCAATTGATTGGGACACTGTTAAAACCAATGCTGATGATAACCTTTGGGATTGTACAGAATCAGGTAATTCAATAACGTTCACACAAGATAGTGAAAGTACATATGGAGATACTACTTGGATTACATCTGCTGAGATAACGTATGATAAGGATACTGGAGTACTTACAGAGGGTAAAACCAATGTTACAACTGATATAAGAATAGAACCGCCGATGTCAAGTGATATATCTCTTACTACGGATAGTATTATCATTGTTACAGCGATTTCACTTGAACTAGTTGTAGATGAAGATGAAGGTACTGATTGGATGTTGTTAGGTGGAATAGCTTTAGCTGTAGCAGTAGTAGCAATACTTGTTGTTCTTATAAAACGATAATAGGAAATAGTTTAAAATTAAACATTTTTCACTTTTTTTTTATTTTTAAATATACTATATTTTTTCAAATCAAATCAGACGATATCTAAATCTATAAAGGTTAAAAGATGAGAGTAAATAAAATCTATAAATTAATTCACGCTAAAAATTATTTTTATCTTGTAGTGGGGAAGAAAGCTAAAGCTTTTTTATGAGTTTTAACATTGGAATTTTTATCTTGGTTTTAGATTTGGTGGTTTTTTAGTATGGGCGATGTGGTTATCGAGGCTGTAGATTTAAGTTATAGTTATAGAAGATCGACAGTCCCTGCACTTTTAAATGTAAATTTCAAGATTTTTGAGGGGGAGTTGGTGGTTGTTACGGGTCATACTGGTTGTGGTAAGAGTACTTTATCCCGTGTTATGAATGGTCTTATTCCGCATTTTTATAAAGGTACTTTAGAGGGAAAGATGTTTGTTTGGGGTCATGATGTTGGTGAAACGCCTTTAAAAGAGCTTTGTAAGATTGTTGGTCGTACTTTTCAGAATGCTGAATCGCAACTCTTGGCTTCTAGTGTTCGAAGGGAGCTAGCTTTTGGTTTGGAAAACTATGGGATTGCGAGGGAGGAAATGGTGGAAAGGATTTCTCAGATAAGTGATTTGATGGGTTTAAACACTTTGTTGGATAAGGCGCCTTATGAGTTGTCTGGTGGTGAAATGCAACGGGTTGCTTTAGCATCGATACTTGTAATGGATCCCCAAATAATTGTTCTTGACGAACCCTTCGGGAATCTTGATTGGAGGGGTAGGAAAGCCTTATTTTCAAACCTTTTAAGCCTTCATGATAAAGGCGGGTTTGATAGTTCTGGGGAGCTTAATGGTAAAAAGACTATCGTAGTTTTTGATCATCAGATTGATCCAATAATACGTATTGCAGATAGGCTGATCATTATGGAGCAGGGAAGAATTGTTCAAAACGGTGATCCTAGAATGGTTTTTTCAAACGCAGATGCTATTAATATGCCTTGCATAGTTCGTTTGTTTCACAGACTTAAACAGGAAGACATCACAAACGGTAAAACTCCTCTAACCCCTAAAGAATTAAGTGAAAGACTTGCTACGTCTAAATGAGATTAGAGAAAAGTTGCTTAAATGATAGGAGGATTTTTGTTGTCATACAAGGATGAGTCTGTTGCTGTTGAGTTAGATGATGTGTGGTTCGGATATGATAGTGAACCTGTTCTTCAGGGTATCTCTTTCAAAATTAAAAAAGGATCAAAGGTAGCCATTATAGGGGAAAATGGTGCTGGTAAAACCACCCTTTTAAGGTGTTTAATAGGCATAATAAGACCCACAAAGGGAAACATAATAATTAATGGTGAAGATAGTAAGAAATCCTCTGTTGCAGAAATTGCAAGAAAAGTTGGAATCGTTTTTCAAAACCCAGACTATCAACTTTTTTCTAAAACAGTTTCTGAAGAGCTTGCTTTTGGACCGAGAAATATCGGCGTCCCTGAAGAATTCATCCCTGAAAAGGTTCACAGCGCTTTAGAAGCGTTAAACATTCTTAAATATGCTGAAAATTCACCCTTCCTCTTAAGCGAAGGTGAACGAAGACGAGTAGCCATTGCCTCTATCTTAACGATGAACTCTATTATTATCTGTTTTGACGAACCAACCCTCGGACAAGATTCATATGCAAAAACAAGATTCAGCGAACTGCTTTCAAATCTTTCATCACAAGGAAAAACGATTATAGTTGTTTCTCATGATGTCGACTTTGTTTCAGAAAATATCCCGTGGGCGATTGTTTTATCACGCGGACAAATAAAGGCTAAAGGTCCAACAAAAGAGATTCTAACAGATACCAAACTTATGGATGAATGTGGTCTTGGAACACCCCCAACAGTCGAGTTTGCCTTACATTACCGTAAATTTGATAAAAATTTTCCAAAAACAATAATCAGAGAAAAAGAAGTTTTAGAATACTTTCTCCACCAAAAAAACCAAAAATAACAAAAAGAGATTCAAGCAGTCTTCAATTTTTAAAAATTAAAGAAACAAGTAATATTTTTTATTTATCTCCTATTGCTATTTTTACAAGATCTCTTAAGCAATGTGGAAAACGTTTTATGATCGGATCATCCATCCTGTTTTTATGTGCTATTATGCACTCGCAACAAAGACCATGCCTAGGGCACTCCGTTTTCGGACAGGAACAATAAATGTTTATATCTTCTCGAATAATGCATTCAACGATCTTTTCGTCCATCTGAAAAATCCTCCATAAAAAGAAAATGTTGAATTTTGTTAATTTTTTATAATCTAATGAAACCTTACCTTAAAACTATTCTTTTTTATTTAATTGGTCTTCAAGGATGTTTATGCTTTTGAAAAGTTCTTCTCGTGTGTGAGTTCTCGGACCTTTCTTTCTTAATTGCATAAACTCCCAAATCCTCTCCTGATGTCTTAGTTTTTCTACTATTTCTGTTACCTTTTCATAACTCAAAGTTCTACTTGGGGAAAGATGTTTCATAATATCTCCCAAATTTGGCGTTATAATCTTCCAGTAATTTTGGGGCATATGGAATTTAGTTCCATAAACTCTTTCATACTCTTCCATTTTTTCAAAAGCGGGAGAACCTGGCCAATGAACATACTGGTTAACCGCTCTCCTTACCACATCAGGCAGGTCTTCAAGAAACTTAATACCTTCTTGTAGAGATTCTGGAGTCTCCCCTGGAAAGCCAAAAATAGCAAAATACTGAACAACTATATAACTACCCATCTCCGTTACTTTTTCTGCCACTTTTCACGCTTGTTGTAAATATTTGGAAGGGTTCTTTGTCTTATTCATTATTCCTGCCATAAGTTTTGATACACCATCAACTCCAAACTGTAAAATTCTAAAATTAGCATCCCTATAAGCCTCTAAATCTTTTGGTGAAGTTTGATCTATTCGCGTTTCACAGCGAAAATCTACTTTCTCATTCTTTGCTTTGAACTCTTGGTTTAAAAGCGCTAAAAACTCCTCCTTCCACCTTCTCTTATACGCAAAATTAGAATCATAAAACATCATGGTGTCAGGAGCATGTATATTATTGATTTTTTTCAACTCTTTAACTGCCTTTTTTGGACTTAAAGCACGCCATTTTTCAGGAAACTTTGTAGAACAAAAATTACAACTATTATAACACCCGCGACTTAAAGATGAACAAACCCAAGTCCTCCCATTTCTAAACTTATAAGGTTCCATAAGCTTCCATCGATAATCAAGAGAATTTAAATCTTCCTCGCTCAACTGGACACCTTCAACAGTTATCGTTTGGCTAGGTCTCCCATTCTTTCTCAAAAT
>Ga0209427_10006411_pt1 | contig 13434 bp, 11 predicted proteins | sample DeeMarSWOR136_30_FD_187465 | JGI IMG/M metagenome (GOLD analysis project Ga0209427, IMG submission 187465) | Marine sediment microbial communities from White Oak River estuary, North Carolina - WOR-1-36_30 (SPAdes) (version 2) | ecosystem: Environmental > Aquatic > Marine > Intertidal zone >... | reverse complement strand
GGTTATGTGCTGAGGTCTGCCCTTATGATGCAATAAAGATTGTAGACGGGGCGGCGGAGGTAGAAAAGATACTCTGCAAGGGTTGCGGATCATGTTCGGCGGCATGTCTTTCAGGAGCAATTCAACAAAAACATTTCACAGACAAGCAGATATCTGCTCAAGTTGAAGCAATACTTGAGGAGTCATGATAGATCGGGCTTGCTGCGGATTAACCACCATTTTCAGAGCATCTGCATCCCACCAGGAAGCAGGCGTGTAAATGGCATTTATTACGCAATTTATCTAATATACAATCAAATGGTAATTTCCACAAAAACGCATTTTTACCCACTAAAAACTTGCGTAATAAAATTCACTGAATTTTGGAATAACGAGAATCTTTGATTCTCATTATGCAAACTTTTTAGTCATTTTTACCAGTCATGTGATATGATTACATATTTAACATCTGGTGCGGAAACGACATAATCACCTTAATCTGTTAACCACCACCGATCAAATAAATTGACACAGTTACATTATTTTTACTTTTAAATATAATTTAAAAATTTTAATTATTGAACACAGTTAACTAATATTATAAAATAACAAAAAAAATAATTGAAATGTCTTATAAGCGTCCAAGGATCGGAGTTTATGTCTGCTACTGCGGGCAGAACATTGGAGGAGTAGTTGATGTTAAAGAGGTTAGCGAGTATGCTAAAACCCTGCCTAAAGTTGTAATCGCCAGGGATCATAAGTATATTTGCAGCGAGCAGGGGCAAGATATAATTGCCGGGGATATAGAAAAATATGGGCTTAATAGGGTTGTTGTGGCATCCTGCTCTCCGAGAATGCACGAAAAGGTATTCCAGAAAGTGCTTGAGTCATCCGGATTAAGTCCCTACTTATTTGAGATGGTAAACATTAGAGAGCACTGCTCATGGATTCACCCCAATGAGCCTGAAAAAGCAACCGTTAAAGCAAAGGATCTGGTAAGAGGGGCGGTTGCAAGAGCCTCCCTGCTTGAGACACTTGAAAAAAGTGAGGAAAAGGTAAAGAAAGAGGTTATGGTTTTGGGGGCAGGTATAGCCGGCATTTTTGCTGCACTTTATTTAGCAAATAATGGAGTCAAAACCCATCTTATAGAGAGAAAGTCCAGTATCGGGGGCCATATGGCAATGCTTGACAAAACATTTCCAACCCTTGACTGCGGGCTTTGCATTCTTTCACCGAAGATGGTTGAGGTCTCCCAGCATGAGAATATAAAACTGATCACCAATGCAGACGTTCTAAACATAAACGGCCATGTCGGTGACTTTAATATTAAGATAAGAAAGAATCCAAGGTATGTTGATAAAGAAAAGTGTGTTGCATGCGGAAGATGTGCAGAGGTATGTCCTACACAAGGTATTGACACATTTAACTGCGGCTATCAAACGAGAAAGGCGATTTACCTGCGATATCCTCAAGCAGTCCCGAATTCTTATCTGATTAATCCTTATCTTTGCAAATATTTGACAGAAGGTAAGTGCGGGGCATGTAAAAAAGTATGCGACAGGAATGCCATAAATTTTGATGATAAGCCAGAAGAAATTGAAATTAATGTCGGTGCGATTATTATAGCAACAGGATACGGATTGTATGACCCAAGCGGCTTAAGTGAGATAACCAAACTCAGCGAAAAACCAGTTCAGAATGAAAGTGAAGCGCAAAGACAGTACGGTTACAGAAAATATAAAAATGTAATTACAAATCTAGATTTTGAACGTATGATTAATGCATCAGGATTTACAGGCGGTGAAATTATAAGATTAAGTGACAATAAATCTCCAACGAAGGTGGCATTTATCCTGTGTGTTGGCTCAAGGAATGAAAGAATTAATGCACCATACTGCTCGAGTATATGCTGTATGACCGCCATTAAACAAGCCATATTAATTAAAGAAAAATATCCAGAAACAGAGGTATGTATCTATTACAATGACATAAGGGTTTCTGGTAGGGGAACTGAGGAATTTTATGGAAGAGCAAGGGGTATGGGGGTTATATTTATAAAAGGCCTTCCCGGGGAGATAATTGAAGATTCCAAAACAGGGGATCTTATAATTGTGGCAGAAGATATGCTTTCTAATCTTGTTATTGAAAACCAAGTAGGGATGGCGATATTAGCTGCTGGCATGCGCCCATCAGACGGAACTCCTGAAATTGCAAAAAAATTGCACATACCAAATGCGTCGGATGGGTTTATCTTAGAGCTTCACCCCAAGTTAAAGCCTGCTGAAACAAATGTAGATGGTGTATTTGTTGCAGGTTGCGCACAATTTCCAAAAAGTATCTCTGATACGGTTATGCAATCGGGCAATGCTGCAACAGGAGCGATGGAGATTGTAGGGAAGGATTATATAGAGGTCGGAGGAGTTGTCGCCGCGGTTGATAAAGATAAATGCAGAGGGTGTGGGTTATGTGCTGAGGTCTGCCCTTATGATGCAATAAAGATTGTAGACGGGGTGGCGGAGGTAGAAAAGATACTCTGTAAGGGTTGTGGATCATGTTCGGCGGCATGTCTTTCAGGAGCAATTCAACAAAAACATTTCACAGACAAGCAGATATCTGCTCAAGTTGAAGCGATACTTGAGGAGTCATGAGATATGCTTGCTGCGGATTAACCACCATTTTCAGAGCGGCTGCATCCCACCAGGAAGCAGTTGTGTAAATGGCATTTATTATGCAATATATCTAATAGATAATCAAAGTTAAAATAGGTACTAAAAATTAAAATGGGTACTAAAAACAAGAAAATAATCATTATCGGATGCGGAGATGCTGGAATAAGCACTGCTGTTACCCTTCTCAGGATGAGTAAAGATGCAGAGATCACAATAATAGAAAGGGAAAAATATTTTTATCCCCGCTGCCCGCTGCCCTTTGTCATCGGGGGGGAAATTGTCGGAACAAAAAAAATCATAAAAAAGATTGAGGATATGTTTTCCGGTACGGATATAAAGATAATTCATGACACGGTTTTATCTATAAATCCCGAAGAAAATACACTTAGAACGAAAAACCAGGTTCTTGAATATGATTATTTAGTCATGGCAACAGGAGCATCCTCGCATGTTCCGCCAATTAAAGGTTCAAACTTTTTGGGCTGCTATACCCTTAGAACCATAGAAGATACCAAAAAGATAATAAAAAGGATTATTGATTCCGAGTCGGCAATTGTAATCGGCGGCGGAGCAATTGGTCTTGAAGTTGCTTCTGCATTTAAAAATCACAACCTTGATGTTACGGTAATTGAAATTATGGACTACATTATGGGAACTTCCTTTGACCCGGGTTTTTCTAAGATTATTGAAGAATATTTGACAGATAATGGAATTAAAATTTTAAAGGGAGCAACAGTTAATGAAATCACTGAAAGACAGGACAGAAAAGGAGAGGTTGGCGGAGTCATAGTCGACAGAAAATTTATCCCGGCTGATCTGGTAGTGTTTTCAACAGGTATTCGAGCAAACTCGGAACTTGCGGAGGATGCGAAAATAAAAGTTTCACCGCACGGAATTGTTATAAATGAAAGATTACAGACATCAATACCGAATATTTATGCATGCGGCGACTGTATTGAAATTAAAGAAATATTAACCGGGAAAAAAGTACAGAGCGGCTATGGAACCCAGGCGGACAGGGAAGGACACATCGCCGGCATTAATATCGCGGGAGGTAAAGGAATCTTTGAGGGAACACTGAATTCCGTTGTCACAAAAGCCATGGATCTGGAAGTCGGAAGAACAGGGCTTACACAAAAAGAAGCGAAAGAGGGGGGCTATGAAACCGTTGTGGGGGTGGTAAAAACAAAAACAAAACCCGATTATTACCCCGGAACAAAGGACTTCTGGATGCACCTGATTTTCGATGTTAAAAGTGAACGCCTTCTCGGAGCGCAAATCGCGGGAGGAGAAGATGTTGTTGGTTATGTTAATCTCGCTTCCATGGCACTGCAGAAAGGGAATACATTAGAGGATACACTTTCATTTAAATATTCTTATGCACCTCCAATCTGTTCCGCGCCAAGCCCTTTTGTTTCAGCTGCGGAAAATGCGTACAAAAAACTGAACAGGTTGAGGAAAATTAAGAAAGCGAAAGAGAAAAAATTAGATGTAAAAACAAAAAAATGAATGAAGAAAAAGAACCGAAAATCATAGGATTTTTATGCAACTGGTGCAGTTATGCAGGAGCAGATTTAGCAGGAACATCAAGGATCCAGCAGCCTCCGAATGTACGGGTGATAAGGGTTATGTGCTCAAGCAGAATCAAACCAGAACTTGTTTTAAAGGCATTTAAAAACGGAGCGGACGGAGTACTCGTGGCAGGCTGCCATCCGGGAGAATGTCATTATATGGACGGTAATTATTATACAAGACGAAGGTTTGTAATCCTAAAGAAATTTTTAGAATATGTTGGTATAGACCCCCGAAGGTTTAGAGTTGAGTGGGTTTCAGCGTCTGAGGGAATGAAGTTTAAAGAGGTTGTTGAGGGGATGACAAATGAGTTGAAGGATCTGGGAAAATTTGAATTACAATAAAATGAGTGATATAGAAAAAAATTTACGCGCAGAAGCAAAGAAATTGCTGGAAGAGAAAAAAGTAGATTATGTAATTGGATACGAAGAAAGTAACGGCAAAGTTTCGCCCTGTTTTATAGACAATGCAAAGGATGTTGAAAAATTGGTCTTTAATCCTGGATGTGTTCATAATCTCTCGGTCTATTTACTTGAAGCAGACGCAGAAAATAAAGTTGGCATAGTTGCAAAGGGCTGCGATTCAAGAGCGATTATTGAATTGATAAAGCAAAATCAAGTTGCAAGGGATAATATCTTTATTCTTGGTATTTCATGTGACGGCGTAAAGGATCTTTTAGGAAAGGACTATGATAAATGCAAAAATTGTAAGTATCCGGTGCCTTTAATTTATGATGTACTTTTAGGAGAGAAAAAAGAAGGAAAAGAAGAAGATTATTCTGATGTAGAAGAAATTGAATCCATGTCTCTGGAAGAAAGGAAAAAATTCTGGAACAAACAATTTGAAAAATGTATTAAATGCCATGCTTGCAGAAACATCTGCCCCCTCTGCTATTGCGAGGAATGCGCCCTTGATGATAAAAACTGGGTCTCAAAATCGCACAAATTCCCGGAGATATGGATGTCTCATCTTATAAGAGCACTCCACACAGCAGGGAGATGCGTTTCATGCGGTGAATGCGAAAGAGCATGCCCTGTGAATATTCCGTTAAGAAAATTATACCGAAAAATTGGAAAGGATGTTAAGGAATTATTTGATTATGAGGCGGGCGTTAATGCAGAAGATGTTCCCCCATTAGTAGCATTTGATCTTGATAAAGATAAAGAAAAAATAAAACAAAATTAAAATGCAAAACCCATACCTACCATACAAAGCAACAATAAAAAGTGTAAAGCAAGAAACACCGGATGTTAAAACATTCCAGCTTGAACCCTGCAACTTTGAGTATATGCCGGGACAATTTCTTGAGTTATCAATCCTCGGCATAGGGGAAGCACCAATTTCAATAACATCTTCAGCTACAAGAAAGATTCTTGAGATCAGTGTAAAATTGATGGGGCAGGTTACAGGTGCGCTGCACGAACTGGAAGCAGGTGATAGTGTATGGATAAGAGGCGCTTATGGAAATGGTTTCCCTCTTGAGAGATTTGAAGGAAAAGAAATTGTCTTTGTGGGCGGGGGAATTGGTCTTGCACCCCTGAGATCTTTAATTAATTATCTTATAGATAAAAAGAATTTTAAAAAAATTTATATACTTTACGGGGCAAGAACTCCTGACGATCTGGTTTTTAAGGACGAATTTGAAGTATGGAATAAAGAAAAGAATGTTTGTGTGCATGTAACTGTTGACCAGGGAACAGATGACTGGAAGGGCAATGTTGGCGTTGTAGGAGCATTATTAAAAAAAATAGATATTGCACCTGATGCTGTTTCTGTTGTATGCGGTCCTCCGATTATGATTCATTTTGTTGTTAAAGACCTTAAGTCACTGGGCTTTTCTGATGACCGGATAATATCAACCATGGAGCGGATGATGAAATGCGGAATCGGAAAATGCGGACACTGCAATATCGGGGAAAAATATGTGTGCGTTGACGGTCCGGTATTTACGCTTGGGGATATGAAAGGAAATCGTGAGTTTAAAATTTAAGTTTATCAAAATTTTTATTTTATAAAATTTTTACTAAAATGCAGAATAAAATCATAAAAAAAGTCATAAAAAAAGATAAAATCAAGAACTGGATAAATGAATTAATGAAAAATTACAAAGTAATCGCCCCTGTTAAAGAGGGGGATGAAGATGTATTTTTCAGAATAATCAAATCGGCAGACGATGTCTGTATGGATTTCCAAAACACGGTTCTTTCACCAAAGGAGTTTTTCTTCCCGAAGTCAGAGAAGATTTTTGAGTTTGAGGGAGATGAAATTTCGGATAGTGGGAGTAAGATTGGGCGGAAGAGGATTTTATTTGGTGTAAGACCCTGTGATGTTCACGGTTTAACGATTCTGGATAATGTTTATAAGGGCGAGTTCAACGACCCCTATTACCTGCAGCGAAGGGAAAACACAACAATTATATCCCTGGCGTGCAGTGAGCCGGATGAGAACTGTTTCTGTAAATCACTTGGTACGGGACCTGTTTTATGTGATGCAGACCTAATTATAACGGATTTAGGAGACAAGTATTTTATTGAGGCAAAAACCGAGGATATGAATCTTGTGAATTTTGATATAATTAAAGAGGCAGCACCAGGTGATGTTGAACTAAAGGATATGAAGCAAAAAGAGTCCGAGGATAAGATTACCAGAGCAATTGAATTAAATAAAAATTTAGATGATTTGCATTTAGAATCAGAATCAAGAAAGTGCCTGGGATGCGGCTGCTGTACTTATATCTGCCCGACATGCACATGCTTTGATGTCAGCGATGAATCAATGATTTCCAAACAAAAGGGAAAACGATTCAGGTGCTGGGACTCCTGTATGTTCCCTTCATTTGCACTTCTCGCAGGCGGCGAAAACACAAGAAAGGAAAAAAGCGATAGATTTAAGCAGCGATTTTATCATAAATTTAAATATTATCCTGAAAAGTATGGGAAAGTGATGTGTGTCGGCTGCGGCAGATGCACAAGGAAATGTCCCGTGAATACGGATGTTGTGAAAATAATAAATTATAATAAATTAGATTGTAATTATTAATTATTATATAGGTAGTATTATTAAATAGAATTAAATTAAAAATAATTAAATCCTGTTATGCAATTCAACACCTATAAATTCAACCGCATGGAGCTTGCAGGGAGTATAAGTGATATTGGCGTTATGCTCCCGCTTATGATTGCGATGATAACAATCAACGGACTTAACCCTGCATCTGTGCTTTTCATGGTGGGTTTGCTTTACATAATATCCGGGATTTATTATAAAATTCCCGTTCCTGTGCAGCCGCTTAAAGTTGTCGCAGCCGTTGCAATAGCGGAAGGTGCTGAAATTATAACGCCGGGGGTTATTTCTGCTGCGGGCTTACTTATGGGGTTCTTCCTGCTTTTTATTGCGATAACAGGAATTGTAAAACAAATTTCAATATTATTCCCGCGTCCGGTTGTTAGGGGAATTCAATTCGGTCTTGGTTTAATACTTCTAATTAAAGCCGTGGAATTTATAATTAAACCGCAAAGCGGGGCATTATTGAATATAAATTTTAATATTATTGTCGGAGTAATCGGGTTGATCATTCTTCTAATATTTCTGAACAATAAAAAAATTCCCGGGGCGATTGCAGTTGTTGCATTTGGAATTGTTGCAACATTATTGTATTTATCTTTTTATGGTGCCGGGATCCAGATACCTGCGTTTCAAACGCCGCAACTTCCAACACCTGTTATGCCAACACAAAGTGATTTCGTAACAGCTTTCTTGCTGCTCGTTATTCCGCAAATTCCACTTACAATAGGCAATGCAGTAATGTCAACAGCCGACTTATCACGGCATTATTTTAAAGAAAAGGCAGAGAAAGTAACACCAAAAGCATTGAGCAGCACGATGGGAATTGTAAATATTATCACAGGAGCAGTCGGGGGAATGCCGATGTGTCACGGATCGGGAGGAGTTGCAGCTAACTATTTTTTCGGAGCAAGAACCGGGGGCAGTAATATAATAATCGGGGGAGTTTTCATCCTGCTTGCATTCCTTGGCAGTATCGCATTAATACTTTTAATGTTAATTCCCTATTCAATCCTCGGCGTTCTGTTATTTTTCGTAGGAATTGAACTCATGCTTATGATTCGTGATGTTTCAGGATATGATGATTTATTTGTTGTGCTTGTTATCGGAGGACTTTCAATTGCCTTGAACATGGCTGCGGGGTTTATAATTGGAATAATTCTATATTATTTCTTGAAGAAAGGGCTTGTGAAATTATGGAAAGACAAGCGGGATGTTTGCTGATTTAAGTTATATGCTTCGCTGATTTAATCGTTCAATCATAATTAATAATTACAATTAATAATTACAATGAAAATCACCCTATGCACATGCAGCGGTACAATAAACCTGAATTTTGAAAAAATCAGGAAGGAACTTGAAAAAAGAGGGCTAATGTGCGAAATAGAGAGTGCATTATGTAAAAATAGGGTTGAGGGAAATAGCGGAATCATTGCAGCATGCTCTAAAAAATACCTCTCGGAAAGCGACTGCGACATAAGAAAAATCGCGATGCTCATGGACAGTGAAAGCGCGGGAAAGAATGTTGTGGCATTACTTTCGGGGATTAAACCGGGGGCGGGAAATTTTAATAAAAATAAAATTAAAAATTCAGCCCTCGTTATCGGCGGCGGCTTCGCGGGTGTTCATTGTGCAATGGAACTTTCAAATCTTGGGGTTGAAACAACGCTTGTTGAAAAAGAGCCTGTGCTTTACGAACTTGCATGTAAAATCGGTTTTGTGTTCCCGTCCGATGACTGTTCTTTGTGTGTCGGGAATGACAGCGACGACGGTAACTGGGCGTCAAGAAAGTGTATTTACAGGAAAAATTTTAATAATGAAAATTTAAAAATTTTAAATAATTCGGAAATTATGGGTTTGGACGGCAGTGCGGGAAATTTTAAAGTAACCGTGAAGAGAAAAAAATCAAGATTCAATGAAAACTGTACGATGTGCGGTAAATGTGTTGAGAAGTGTGAAAACATAACAATAAACCAGGGACAACTTTCATATCCTTTAACTCCGGTTGTAAGCGAAAATTGCGAGCAGTGCAAAAAGTGCATGGACTGGTGCGAGTTTGACGCAATCAATTTTGACTGCGGTGAGGAGATTATTAAACCGGATGCAGGAGCGGTTATTGTTGCAACCGGCGGGGATGCGGAAAAAACACAGAGGGCAAAGCAGGGAGAGAATGTCATAACGCAGCTTGACCTTGCCGAAATGCTCCGCGATAATAATTTTGACAATATTAAAAATAAAAATGTTGTGATGCTCCAGTGCATGGATTTGAGAAACGAGAAGAAAAACAAATACTGCTCCGGGGTATGCTGCCTTTATGCCTTAAAACATGCAATTGAAATTAAAAAAAGATTTCCCGATACCGAGGTTACTATCTGCTACATTGACATAAGGTCAACGGGCTTTAATGAAAGATACTATGATGAAGCCCGCGAGCTCGGGGTAAATTTTGTAAAGGGTACTACAACTCCTGATGAATGGAATAATTTTAATAAAATTTTGTATGTTGAGGACCAGTTAAGCGATGAGTTGATTAAACTAAAACCCGATATGCTTGTTCTTTCCACCGGTTTTTCGCCTGATGAAAAATTAAATGAATTAGCAGAAATCCTGGACATCGGGGTCAATGAGCACGGCTTTGTTGAAAGCCCGCACGAGAAAATCGGCTCAAACCTGACAACGCGCAAAGGAATATTTGCCTGCGGCGTTTCCCGTGAACCAAAGGATATCCCTGCAACAATAAACCAGGCAAAGGCGTGTGCTGTTGATGTCTTTAAATTTTTGAACCAACAAAATGTTACGGGAGCGGAAATTGACCTTGATAAATGCGTTATGTGCGGGAAGTGCGCTGATGTCTGCCCCAGGAATGCCATTAATTTCTGCGAGGATGCGGACTTCATTGAGATAAATAAAATTGCATGCGATAACTGCGGGACTTGTGCATCATTCTGCCCCGAATTTGCAATCAACGCAAACCAGAATGTTGACTTTGAGCAGTTAAAAAATATTGATGAAAATTCAACGGCAATCCTTTACTGCATTGAATGTGCCGAGGCAGGACTTGAGCGGCTTTCATACCAGGGCATGAAATTACCAAAAAATTATTACCTGTTCCCCGGGAACTGTGCTGCTGCAATAAGTATCGTGGATATTTTACGGATGCTTAAAAATTTTAATAAAATTTTAATTGCCGGGTGTCCCGATAAACATTGTCGCAGCGGCAGGGGAAATGAGACGGCACAGGAGAGGGTGGCATTTATAAAGGAACTGTTAAAAGAAATTGGAATAGCAGGGGACAGGGTTGATTATACTTATTTGTCATCATACAGGACAGAACAGTTTATGGAGAAGGTGATGAAAAATGGAGAAAATGAAAAATGAAAAAATGAATCGTCCTGAATTATTGTATAAATTAATACAGGATTTAAAGAAAAAGGAACCGGGAAAAGAAATTCCGACATCGGACTTACTCATCGGCAGGTTAATCTTTGACAAGGATTTATGCTACGGCTGTGCGGCGTGCGCAAAAAACTGTCCTGAAGAAGCATTAACTGTTGAAGATGTTGAAAATATAAGAACTATATTTTATAACTTTTCAAAGTGCGCGTTCTGCGGAAAATGTATAAGAAACTGCCCGAAAGATGCTATTTCAAAGGAAAATGTTTTTGACCTCCCCGGATTTTTAACCAGGAAAACAGGGGAAATCAATAATTTTAATTTAATCATGTGCGAGTGCTGTAACGAGGTTATCGGGACAGAAGAACAATTAAAGGAAGCGGCAGAAGATATGTTAAAACTGCCGGAGTTTTGCGAATATGAACTTGAAAAATTATGCGATAAATGCAAAACTAAAAAATTTGGAAATAAATGGTTTTTGTTTAATGAAAAAGAGAAAAATGACACTGAAAAATAAAATTATTGAAGAAACAGGAGGAGGAATCCTTAAATGCTTCAACTGCGGGATATGCGCAGGCAGCTGCCCGACAGCAAGGGTCTCCAATCATAACCCCAGAAAAATCATAAGAAAAATTCTCTTGAACCGGGAAGTAAATGACGATGTATGGCTTTGTGCAAACTGCTTTATGTGTTCTGCACGCTGCCCTAACGGCGTTGATATACCGAAAATTATTGACTATCTTAAAGTTAAAGCAATGCAAAAAAGGGGCAACCATAATGTTATATTTAATAAATCATTTTTGAGAAGCGTTGAAATGTTCGGGCGGCTGTATGAAGCAGGGTTTCTTGCCGAATTCAAGATGAGAGATATTTCAATCAGGGCAGTTAAAGGCGCAATCAATGATATTTCACTGGTACCGCACTTCCTTTTGAAAGGGAAAATCGGCTTTTTCCCACATAAAGTAAAGAATCCCGACGAAATAAAAAAAATATTTAAAAAAGTGCGGGAGGTTGAGAAAATAAAATTGTAATAAAATTTATGAATTTAAAAATTAAAAATGGAAAATAACCCAGGATACTATCCCGGCTGCTCCCTCACCGGTTCATCAAGAGAATACGGGAAATCAACAGAGAAGTTGTACGAGGCACTTGGAATCACTTTACAGGAGATTGAGGACTGGGTATGCTGCGGTGCGACACCCGGGCACAGTTCATCTCACCTCCTGCCCGATGCCCTGGCACTTAAAAATCTGTCGCAGGCGAAAAAACAGGGAATTGAAAAATTAATTACTCCCTGCATGGCATGCTATTCCCGGTTCAAATTTGCGCAGTATAATGTTTCCAGAGACCCGGGGATCAGGGAAAAACTTGAAGAGATACTCGGCGAAAAATACGATGATGAAAATGAGATTGATATTGTTCACCCGCTTGATAATTTAAATGAACTCGTGATTTTAAATAAAATTAAAAAAAATATTAAAAAAATTCCGGAAGATTTGAAGGCGGTGTGTTATTACGGCTGCGTTTTCACCCGCCCGCCGGAAGTTATGGGCGTTTCCGATTATGAAAACCCCTGCCAGATGGAAAGATTGTTGGATGCTGCCGGTATTGAGACAGTAGAGTGGAATTATAAAACAAAATGCTGCGGTGCCGCTCTTTCAATATCCAATACGGAAATCGCTCTTGATTTATGCAAGGAGATATTATCTGATGCAAAATCACGGGGTGCGGATATGATTGTTGTTGCGTGTCCCCTGTGCCATGTGAATCTTGACCTGCGGCAGGGTCAGATAGAGAGAAAACACAATTTAAAATTTAAAATTCCCGTGCTTTACATTACGCAGGTCATCGGGCTTGTACTCGGGCTTTCTGTGGAAGATTTAGGGATTGATAAACATTTTGTTGATGCTTCAAAATTATTAAAAGAAAAGAGATTGATGTAGAACTTAAATCCTGGAACTGTTATGCTTGTTTCATATCTTTCATCGGTTTTTGCACTTCCGATGTTTATTGTTGATAAGAACCGTAAATATATTTCGTTCTAAAATTTTTTAATTATAACATCAACAAATTTATCAATTTCCCCGTATAACCCGGAAACGCTCCGATACACTTAGAATTTTTTTAATATTTTTTAAAATTAAATCAATCAAATTTAAAATTTATTACGATGTGCAAATATTCATAAGTTTTCAAAATTATAATAAATAATAGAATCCACTTTAAAACACAACTTCCCGGTGCAGTAATCCCCGATTTCTTTTTCACTCCAGCCGTTATTTACCCGTGCCTCTATTTCTATGCAGTGTGTCGGTGTTGCCATATACTAATTGTTTGATTATTTATCAGCAATTCTCTCCAATATTCCGGTATTTTTCTCAAGAATCCCGATAACTGTTTTCTGGTCTTTCTGGTTGCTTTCAAGAATTTTCTGGTTGCTTTCAAGAATTTTCCGGTTGCTTTCTAAAATTCCCTTCACATCTTTTAATAAACCCGTGTCTTTTTTTATATCCTGCAGCAAACCGGGTAATAAAACAGTATCCTCTTTCACACTTTTTATTGCATTAACACCTTTGTCAAGTTTCCGGTTAGTATCTTCTTTTGTATCTGTCCGGACCCGCCCGAATGTGTCAGGCATCGGGTAAGCAGTATCAAGCAATTCATCTTTCAGTATATCCTCAACAAAAACATCTTCTTCTTCATGCAGGGTTATAACATCAACAAAATCATCAATTTTTTCCTGCGCACCTTCACAGAC
>Ga0209427_10006410_pt1 | contig 13434 bp, 12 predicted proteins | sample DeeMarSWOR136_30_FD_187465 | JGI IMG/M metagenome (GOLD analysis project Ga0209427, IMG submission 187465) | Marine sediment microbial communities from White Oak River estuary, North Carolina - WOR-1-36_30 (SPAdes) (version 2) | ecosystem: Environmental > Aquatic > Marine > Intertidal zone >... | reverse complement strand
CCAGAGAGGTCTTCTCGAAGAGATTCATGCACACCTGATCGCAGACATCCCAAGAGTTGAAGCCCTTCACCCAATCCTCCATCTGCTCCTCCGTCAACTTCTCATGCTCCGCGACCATCGCCGCAAGAATCCTTGCTTCCTATTGTCGATTCGGCTCTCGATCGGAGTCTAGAGCAACAAGGATTTGCCCGTGAGGTTAGCAGGATTTCTCTTGGCTAGCCGGAGATGTTCTGATTGCTCACCCGTGGAGCGCTGTGTGGTAGCCAAGTGTGGTAGCCAGCTGTGTATTTCGCTAGCCTTCACATGGCGCTGAAAGCAACTTGCTGAAGTTCGTACGCCTATTTTGTGTGGCAAGCCACGAAGTGGTCAGGCTTAACTTCGACAAGCTCCGGTACCTTTTCCGCGCACATTTCCTCTGCGTATGGACATCGTGTGTGAAACTTGCAGCCTGGTGGCGGATTGATCAGGCTCGGTATCTCTAAGCTCCGAAGAGGAGGGAGGGGGCTTGATTTGGCTAGCTTGGGGTCAGGGACGGGGGTTACCGATATGAGGACCTCCGTGTAGGGATGTATGGGTTGATTTAAGATCTCCTCGATACTCGCCACCTCTACGACATTGCCCAAGTACATGACCCCTGCTCTTCCCGTCCGGGTGAAGTATCTTCCTATGCCGAAGTCATGTGTGATGAATAGACAAGCCATACTGAATTTGTCCTTGAGACTCAGGAGGAGATCCACTATGTTTATTCTTAGCGAGGCATCAAGCATGGACACCGCTTCATCGGCAAGGATGAAGCTCGGCTCAACGCAGATGGCCCTTGCGATGGCGACCCTCTGCATCTGTCCCCCACTAAGTCTACTAGGATATCTTCCCAAGAAATCCTCGGGAGGCGACAGTCCGACCAGTTCAAGGAGTTCGCTCGCAACCTTCCGACATTCCCTGCTATTCCTTGCTATCCTGTGTCGGCGGATGGCCGGTGCGAGAGAGCCGTAGATAGTCCGCATAGGGTTCAAGGCGTCGTAAGGGTCTTGATGTATTATTTGAGCGCTCCGCCTGAACTCTGCGAATTCAGCTCGATTCATTCGCCAAATGCTCTTGCCTCTGTAAAGGACTTCCCCGTATGTAGGCTCTGCAAGACCCAACATTATCCTGCCAAGAGTGCTTTTCCCGCATCCACTCTCACCCACTAGCGAGAAAGCCTCCCCCTCATACACCTGGAGCGAAACATTCTCTACCGCTTTGATATAGCTGGGCTTTCGGAATAAGCCGCCGCCGACCTCGAAAAGCTTCGAAACACTATTGAGCTCGAGCAGTGGGGCTTTACTCACTTCGCCTCTCCTCCGTATAGGTGGCATGCTACTAGCCATCTTCCCTCGACACGCGTAAGTTTGGGGGTGGTTTCTTGGCAAAGAGGCATAGCGTGAGGACATCTGGGATGGAATCTGCAGCCTGATGGCGGGTTGATTGGGTCTGGAACCGGGCCAGGAAGGGGTCTTATATCCTCTATATCACCTTTGATCGATGGTAGAGCCTTCAGCAGAACCTGTGTGTAGGGGTGCTTAGGCTCATAGAAAACTTCGTCTACATGACCTATTTCTACCATGTTCCCCAAGTACATGATGGCTATCCTCTCAGCTATTTCCGCCAACGTAGCCAGATCATGGGTAATGAAGAGCATCGTAAGCCCGGTTTCTTCATGGATGCCCCTCAGAAGCTTCAGAATGTATTTCTGAGTTAGGACGTCAAGAGAGGATGTAGGTTCGTCTAGGATCAGGAATTCGGGATCGAGGAGTAGACTCAGTGCAGAAATCGTTCTCTGTTTCATCCCTCCACTCATCTCGTGGGGGAACATCCGCAAGACGCGAGACGAATCCAAACGCATCTCCTCAATCAGATTTGAGGATTTTGAGAAGATTTCCTCCTTGCCGGTTTCCTTGTCGTGGGAAAGGAAAGTATCCAAGAAGTGTTCACTCGTTCGCATGACCGGGTTCAGCGCGTTTTGAGCACCCTGGAAGACCACGGCAGCGTTCTTCCACCTGAATCTCCTCAGTTCATCTTGCGGCAGCGAGAGCACGTCTGTCTTCCCCCTGAAGAGGATTTTGCCACTTTTTATGTAGCCGTTCGGGTCTACCAACTTTAGAATAGCATGAGCAAGAACGGATTTTCCGCACCCGCTTTCTCCTGCTAGGCCTAGGACCTCGCCGCGGTAAACGTCCAGGTCTACATTATCAACGGCCGTAAGGATGCCACGAGCTACCCTAAACTCAACAGTCAGGCCCCTAATACTTATTATAGCCTCCGGCGGAATTCGTTCAGGCAACTCTATCTTGTCCCCGTCTCAACTGTGCTCCGTGTGATGCCGTCTGCAATAGATGGAGGAAGAGATCCTTATATTGCTTGATTTTCCGCTGGGGCTCAAATAGCTTGCACTCGCCTTCCTTGAGCTCAATATCCCTTGTCAGTCTCAATTCCCAGCCTCTGGAGGTTACCCCGAGTGTTGTCATGCAACCACAGTTCCAGCTTAGGTGGCATGGGCTTCCAGAATTCCAGGCTGGCGCTGTCAAGCCTATCCATCTGCTCGCTTGTCACGTTCAGGTTGACTGCTTCAATGTTTTCCTCAAGCTCCTTCACATTTCTGATTCCTACCAGTGCGGAGACGGTCAATTCCCTCTCTATCACCCATCTCAGGGCAACCTGAGCTGGAGTCGCGTCTACCTCCTTCGCCACTTCTCTAACAGTCTCAAACACTCGCATTGCGCGGCCGTAGACTGGCTCGTTGAATAGTAGATTGGCTCGCTGTATCTCAGCAAGAGCCGTGTCTTGCCTATGTTTCCCGGTTAGAAGGCCCTGTGCTAGGGAACTGTAAGTGAGGTATCTTAGACCTTTTCGTCTGCAGAAGTCCACGACGTTCGGTTCGTCATAGCCTCTCCAAAGGAGGTTGAACGGAACCTGATCGGTGACTATTATCTCGAACGCTTTGTCCCAAAATTTCTCAAGGTGATTCAGCCTGAAGTTGGAGACACCTGCCGCGCCGATGAGTCCTTCGTCTCTCAGCCTCTCCATTGAGGTGCAGATATCTTCGTAGTCCTTGTCTTCCATGCCACTTTCGCCGCCAGACCAATGGCCCTTTATTTTCGGCCAGTGAATCTGGTATAGGTCAACGAAGTCGGTGTTCAGCATGTCTAAGCTTCCTTCAATGCCTCTCCGCATATTATGATAGCTGAAACCTCGTCGGACCCTGCTCATCTTGGTGGCCAAGACCACTTCGTCTCGCCTTCCTCTGAGAAGCTCGCCAAGGATCTCCTCAGATCTCCCATAGCCTTCAGCAGTATCGACAAAGTTTATACCTGCGTCTAAGGCGTAGTCAACTATTTTCCTATACTCTTCTTGCTCGCCTGGACCCCAAGCATTGGTTTGGGCGAACTCCCAAGTTCCAAGACAAAGCACGCTTACTTTCACTTTAGCCCTTCCAAGATTCCTGTATTGCATGCAAATCATCTCGAGATGGGACCCTATTGCTACGTTGCAGATATAAGACTTCTGCAGTTAGAGCAATTCGCAGCATTGAGCTGATTTCGGCAAATCGATTCTGCTAGGGAGGTTGAGAACGAAAGGCCAAGCAAGAAAGGTGGGCCTGAAAAGGCGTACCTGATTGACTATGTGCTGTTGACAACGCTTGCCTTACTCATGGTGATTCCATGATTCGGAAAAGATTTGGGAAAAGGTATAAGTCACTAAGAGTCTAGAACACACATTTAGAGTATACGTCACGCTTGATCAAGTGCTAGACGAGGCAACACAAAGAATGAAGCGGTTTGAGGTTCCTAGAGGACATCCATCGTTTGAGTGCCAACAACTAAATGTGCAATGGAGGTGAAGAAGTTTCTAGCTGTAGTAGTCACGACGTGGATTGAGATTGTCAAGGCTGCTTTCATATTCAGCCTGCTAGTAGTGTACGCTAGGAATTACCGAAGTATAAGGTCCAAGTTCTCGTTGGGTCTCCTTACATTCACCCTGCTCATGCTGATTGAAGCCACCATGGCGGTATATTTATACTCCACTACAGCCTTATGCCGCGTCGCCGAGATATACGAAATTGTTCGACCTCTGCTCAGTGCCATCGAATGCGTCAGCTTCGGTGTGCTGACTTGGATAACATGGAAGTAGTCACTATGCGCGGCTTTATTCCCGATTAAGCGATGCAAATCGAGGCATTAGAAGACTCATGAACTTCAGCAATAGTGCCAAGATCAACTTTTGGCCTGCCACCTTTGCCACTTCTGTCTTAGAGGAGCCCGATAGGGTTTATAAGAATTCAGAGACAATAATCACGGAACAATGGATTGTAGTCATGTCAATCACAGTGCCTGACGGGCGTTATGGGGTTGTAGCCACTTGGATTATCGTAGGCGATTCGTGTGGTATCTTCTTGCCGGAACCAGAGGGGGCGAAAGCAGAGCTCGGATTCTCTTGGCTCTAAGAGCTAGGCCCTACAACGCGCATCAGTTGGCTCGTTTCCTGGATCTGGACTATAAGACCATTACGCATCATTTGAGGACCCTTTTGAAGAACGAGCTTGTGGTAAGACTGGGCCGGGGCAGCTATGGTGCTGCCTACTCTCTCTCTGAGTTCATGGATGCTAACTTCGAGCATTTCGAGGAGATCTGGGCCAGACTTGGGTAATGCGTTAGCTAGTCCCACGAATTTTCGAAGATAACCACGGAGCGCTCCCAGACCCCACAAGTGTTACTTTCTTCGAAGTCTTGGGTTCAGCGTTTCATCGAGGCTGCCTGATAATGTAATCAAGCCTAGCTGTAGAAGGATTATGAAGAACGCTGGTGCCAGGAGGTTCATATATTTCGTAGAGTGGATCGCCCCAGCCTGTTGTATAGCGTTGTTCAACATGACTCCCCAGTTTATCGACGAATAGGGTGCAACCCCGAGTGTGAAAAGGCCAATTTGTGCGTAGATAGCCCCTGTAACGCCAAGAATTATGATGGTAACAATGTAAGGTAGCAAGTTGGGCAAGATCTCCACAAAGATTATTTGGATTTTGCGAAGCCCCAGACATCTAGCTGCCTCAATGAACTCTCTCTCCTTAATCGCTAGTACTTGGGACCTTATGGACCTGGATAGTCCAGCCCAAGCAGTTATGCTGAGTACGCCTGCCAAGCTAAGCGGATCCATGGCTTTGCTGAGGACTGTTGAGGCCAATACGAGCAAGAGGGGAAATCCAGGTATCGTCAGCACGATATCTGCGATCGTCATCAGCGTTGCGTCAACGACACCGCTCATGAAACCGGCGGTCAAACCTACTATGAGTGCTATGGCGGTCGTCAAGAGAGCCGCCAATATACCGATCATGAGGACCTCTCTTGACCCGGCAATGATCATCCTCAAGACGTCTCTGCCAAAATAATCGCATCCAAGCGGATGTTCGAAAGACGGCGGTGAATAGGCTTTCTCTAGATCGAAACTCATGAATTCCAGAGGGAGAACAACCGGGCCAATTGTGGCCATCAAAACAAAGACAAGCGTTACAGAGAAACCTACCTTGCCACGGATGCTAGATGTTAACTCCCTCAGGAATTGGTATGACCTCGGCAGTAGATCCTTAACAGATTCTGCAGACCTTGAACTCATCTAGTGTTTTCACTCCGCCTTGATTCTAGGGTCCAGCATCCCATATAGGATGTCGGTTAGCAAGTTTGACAGTACAACTGCGACCGTTATGATGAGGAAGAAAGCTTGCATCAGAACGTAGTCTCTCCTATTTATGCTGAACATGAGGTACCATCCAACCCCTGGGTAGCTGAAGTATGTTTCTATGAGGGTCGAACCTCCGAATATGAAGCCCAAGCTTATGGTAAAAGATGTGAACAGGGGCAGTATGGCGTTCCTCCCAACATATGAAAGCATGACTCTTCGCTTTGAGAGTCCTCTTGCCTCTGCCGCCACGACGTAATCCTCACCCAATACACTGACGGTGCTTCCTCTCATTGTCAATCCCCAGCCTCCGAAACTGGTGACTACGTAGGCTAAGAAGGGAAGAAATGAGTGGTGCAACACGCTTGAGATGAACTCCCAAGTAAAGCCTGGCGTTATCCAAATGTCGTGCGCACCGTAGGTTGGAAACAAGCGCAAGCCGTAGGCTAGATAGAATAGAAGGAATAACGCTAGTATATAGTTTGGGATAGCGTTGCAGAAGGTGCAGATCCCTCCGGCGATTGAATCGAACGATGAACCCCTTAAGTAGGCCATAGCAACTCCAATCAATATCCCAATGAGAAAGCTCGTAACAAGTGAAAGCGAAAGCAGGAAAACCGTCCAAGTGACGGCGGGTCCTATTATCTCCACTACTGGAACGTTCAGATAGTAGATGGACCTACCCAAGTCCCCTCTTAGAAGACCTGAAATGTAGCTTACGTACTGCTCACTAATCGGCTTGGATATATCAAACATTGCGAACACTGACGCGACCATCGACCGAGCTTCAGCCTCAGGAATGCCCTGTCTTAGGTACTCTTGCAGAGCCCTGTCGATCGGGTTAGTCGGCATAGCCCTTATGAGAAAAAAGGTTATAGTGACCGCTACATATATAGTCAATATTCCCTTAAGAATTCTCTTGGTTAACCATCTCAAGACACAATTCACCTCCTTGATAGAAAAAATGGTGAAGGGAGTTTGGTTACGTTCTCTTGGTCATGACAACAATTGCCGCTGCGACAACTGCGATTACAGCTACACCGGCCACTGCATAGACCCAAGCAGGGACAACTTCCACAGTTACTTCTTCTGGCGGCACTACCTCAGGCGGCGTGGGGTAGATCCATCCGTTTAGCACGTAGTAGCCAAGAGCATCGTATAGTGAGTAGGCGGCCCATTTGTACCACGGATCGCCCTCTGGCGGATATACGATGTCGTAGACATTGTACGTGTAGGTGCACGGTTTCTCTCTCATCGCGTAGTAGGGCAAATAGTGGTTAGCTATGTAGGCCAAGGCTGTTATGATCCTCTTCTGTTCCTCCTCGTCAAACACGGTGGGTAGCTTCCGAGCCCATTCAGTAGCATTGACCATGCCGATCTCAGGCACCTCATAGATCTTGTTGTAGGTACCTATTCCTTCTGCCCATGATATGACAAATCCATACTGGAAGGTCTCCGTCGGAAGAGGTAGCCACCTACGCAGTATGCAGAAGTAGGCTAAATCGAAGTCGCCTGCCGGGACTTGTACGCATGTGATTGGCTCGGTGGCATAGACATTAATCGCGATTCCTGCCTTGGCGAGCTGAAGCTTCGTGTTTTCGCAGCTAAGAGCCCAGTCGGTCCATGGAGCTGAGATAATGTCGAATTCAAGCCTTGTGCCGTTGGGAGTGACCCATATTCCATCCGCTCCTTTCACAAAGTTCAAGCTTTCGAAGATCTCGATCGCCTTGTCGAGGTTGTACTCGTACTTGTCAAAGTATTCCTCTAGATAGTCGCTGTCTATCCAGATATATTCGTCCCCGACGAGCATCCCGGTCGGGTAGTCAGGCCACAAAGCCATGTCCGGATGTGGAGAAACGGCTATAGACATCTCTTCCCTGTCCAATGCATAGGCTATTGCCCTCCTGACCTCAACGAGCGAAAGCGGATACTTCTGGGTGTTGAATATCAACGATTGCCCATGGTGCCATGACTCAACTGGCACGTATATCTCATCCGTTGCTTGAAGCTCCTCGTAAATCTCCCTCGTTAGATCGGGCGAGCAAAGGTCGCCTCCACGGGATAATATCCCCGCGAACTCTGAGGGGCCCGTTCCGAGGTGTATCTGCAGGTACTCGTCGAACTTAATGTTGTCAATTCCATGCCAGTATTCGTCTCGTTTCACATATAGGAGATCGGATGTTGTGAGACGCTCGAATCTAAAGGGTCCCGTAGTAACTAGCTCTTGAGGTCTGTAAGCGGTTAACCCGGCTAGCAGCTCACTTAGCCTGTCTGTGTCTCCGTCCTCAATAGCTTCTTGCGCTGCGTCGCTGAAGTTGCCGTAGACCGAGTACGGTGCGCTCACATCCGATTGCATCAAGTAGTATTCGGTGTATATCCAGGGCTCCTTAAGGTGGAATATCACCGTGTAGTCGTCTGGTGCCTCTACGCTTTCTAGGTAGTCCCACTGCCAATTCTTCATTATGTTGAGGCAGTACCATGTTGTTAGCACATCCTTGCTCGTCAATGTTGCGCCGTCTGTCCATGTAACGTCTTCCCGAAGATTGACCGTTAACGTCAACTTGTCTTCTGAAAGCTCCCAGTCTGTTGCAATCCACGGAAACCACGTACCGTTATCTCTATTAAGGAAAGCCAAGGGTTCAATGACAAAACCGTTCATACATGGTCCTGGCATCACGTGGTCGGTAACGAATACATTGAAGTGTGAAGGCGGCTTTGGTATCGGATCGATGTTCCTGAACCGCTTTACCTCTTGTGCTCCAACAGAGGCGATAAGAGGTGTCAGAAGCAATGCAGCCAATGTCAGTGACAAGATTGCTTTACGTTGCATCTTATTCGCTCCTTCATTCCCATTTTGTTCCTATTCTTTCCCAATTGCTCCCTTTCTGTTTTTAAGCCTTTCTATTCCTCAGGGATTCTGCGATACGCTCTCTCCGAGCTATAAGGATAAGCACGACTGCCATGCTGGAGAAGAATAAGCATGAAATCGCCAAGACATCCACCGCCTCTTGGGCATTGGTAGCGTCTTTAACAGGCGTCTCGCTGTACACGTGGACGCGCCCGGCCATTCGCACATCGCCCACATCGGCCTTTGGCTCGCCTACAATGACTAAGTCTGCCCCCAGAGCGACAGCATAGCCAAACACGGCGTCTACTTGTGGATCTGGCGATGCTAGCCCGCCTTCGAGATCCAGATTTTTTGCATTGTAAACATATGTGCGACCAGCATTCTGTTTATTGCTGACAGTAGCCCAAGCTTCGCCTATCACGATCTTGCCCGACCCTACTGCCACTGCCGAACCAAAACCGGCGCCTTCGCTAGGGTTCGGAGACGAGAGCACCCGCTTCAGAGTCAACGTTACCGAGTCATAGACATACACTTGACCGGCTTTTGACATGCCGCCCACACGTCCTCTAAGCTCGCCTATAACGATCAGATCCAGGCCTGATGCCAGTGACCAACCAAAGAAGCCGCCCGGCTGCGGGTTAGGCGAGGTCAGAATTCTTCTAAGCTCCATCGTTTCCGAGTCATACACGCAGACCTGGCCAGCGTCTCTCATACCGCGAACGTCTGCCCAATGCTCGCCCACAACAGTCATCTCTGATCCAACTGCTGCGGGATAGCTGGAATATGCGCCTTCCCTGGGGTTCGGAGCAGAGAACACAGACTTCAAAGTCAGCGTTCTCGGATCATACACATACACTTGGCCAGCATCTGAAGCATCGCCCCTGACAACTCTTGTCTCCCTCACTACGAACGAGTCTGAGCTCGAAGCTAAAGACCAGCCGAAGAAGGCGCCTACTTGCGGGTCCTCAGACGATAGAGTGCTGCGTAACTCAAACCTTTGTTCAGCTATGACTATGCAAGCCAGTGAAGAGATAACGACTACCACCGGCATCGTCACGATGACTCTACGCATTCAGAATGGCACCACCCTCAGTCACGGCATTTCTCTTATTTATGACTTCAAGTGCTGACTCACCTCAAGTGAGGGTTCGCATCTTTCGACGCGCGCTTCCGAGTCATGACACCTACGGCGAGAAGAGACCAGAGCACTTAGAACCATGCTGCAGATCGAGCCTAGCAATCCTTATAAGCCATCTGCATTCTAGAAACGAGGCATGGAACCCCATGTGGGCAAGGTAGCTTTCAACCTCGCTATGCTTCTACTGGTTCTCATCTCTTTTTCGCTCTTGATTGTGAAGAGAGATTCTGCAGAATTCGTAGTAGGCCTGATCGCGTTAGGCATAAGCCTTACCTTTCTGGGGATAGTTGTCTGGGATGTAAAGAGACAAGTGAAGGCAAGCACACCTGCCAGAAAGCTGCCTTAGCTAATCCAGCAAACTCACACGAAGACATCTTTCCTTCTGTTCATTTTCGATACATCTTGAGTGTGACATTCCTGTAATAACAGAAGCAAACCTCCACGCCTCTCGTCATCGAATGCAAAATAGTGGGTCCCACGATGGTCAGTCACGAAAGTGAGATTGTGCTCTTTCCATGCGTTGCAGAAAGGTATGTGGGGAAGCTCTGGTTCGGAAGCATTCTGGGGAAACTAGTCTCATTGAGAACGTAGACATTGACGCACGCGCCACTGCTCTCTTCGAAGTAGCTAGTCAATCGGCAATGTCTTCGATTAGACTTATATCTTCTTCTTTGCAGTTGGTAATCGGTTGCCAATGTCTTCCCTCACGTGCAAGCTTCAAGCAATGCTCTTTTTGGCGATCATGTTCAGCAGCGTAAGTGGCCGGAATTCGGGAACGCCGTTAGGGGAAGAGTCACGACAAAGAAGCCTTTACTCGTTGCAGGACAGCTCAGAGGCATCCACAATCCTCATGACCAGCGACACATTATATGAAGACTCGCTTCCGCCCAACTCTACCAAGAGTTACGTGATTCAAGTGCTGGAGAAAGCTGTGCTGATCGTATGTGTAACAACTAACACAAGAGAGGCCCGTCTAGAATTGGCCTTTGAGGGTCCCGGAAGCAGAATAGCCGTCGCGTTTCCCCCGTTTCCTGAGGATGTGCAGGGATTTCTCTACTATCTTAATGGCAGCGGCGAAGCTGAAATAGCTTTCATGAACTTGCAAGCAGAGAATTCAGTCGATTACAGGTTCTTCATGGACCTCAGTGAGCCACTAGAAGCCAGCAACTCGAAGAACGTGCCTCTCGACGGTTGCCCGGTTGCTTTCCATATTGACCTGAAAAAGGACGATGACCTGTCAATGGATCTGGGTTCCCATCCCAACCCTGATTCGCGTATAGAGGCGGAGGCCTATGTGTTGTATTTCATCAGCCTGAGGGGTCATGTTGTTAGGCTTCTCACAGAGAGTTCAAACAAGCATCTCAGACTCACTTCGGACCTAGCAGGACGATACTATGTTATTGTGAAACCCGGCGATGACGTGGAATCTCTTTCATTGGCTAACATCGTCAGTTCGCCCGCTTGGAATCAAGAATGGTTCTGGCTGGCCGCTAGCATTGTCTCCATTATCGCACTATCTCCGTGGTTCATGATCAAGCTCAGGAAACTCAGAAACGCAGAGAAATCAGCCAAATACACACTCATCAGCGATTACTTCTCAGTACTCATGTTAATACTATTCTCCTCTGTGATCGGCTCCTATAACTCGAGAACCCCTACTCTGCTTCCCCTATTCTATCTGTCAACCTTGTCTTCCATCCTGAGTCTGGGGATTCAAGTCTATGCTGTTCACTTAGGCAGGATGAATCCAATCGGAATCTGTCCGCATTGTTTGCGGGAACTGAATCTTGAGAAGACCAGTTTCTGTTGCGGCCGAAAGATCAAGAGGATCTCAAGTGTTTGGTACTTGGCACCACTTGCCTTCGGCTTCCTATTTCTGATCGTCGTGTCTAGTCTCTTTTCATCTTTCCTAGGTTCATGGCTGGAATCTGCGCAGCCGATCACAACCTCTCTATGGATAGGGGCAGGAGGGGGTGCAATAGGAGGAATCGTTGCCTGGGCCGTTAACAAAGCCGCGGACAAGAGGAAGGCGTGGATCTTCATGATCTTAGGTGTTGTTTCTGCCTGTGTCTTCCCTTGGTTGGTTGCGTTCCTGATAGTGTTCACGGGCTTATTCCTACCCGTTGTAGAGTACGAGATATACGGAGGCATCATCCGACGTGTTGTGCGAGTGAATACTCAACCAACTGTGCCATTCGGAGCTGTTTTCTCATTCGCCGTTCTGGCTATGGCGCTATGCTACCTCTTACTGAGACAAGTCAGGATGACGGCACTCAAGTCTGGAGAACTCCCAAAGAGGAAACAGAACCAAAGCTAGTATCCTAGGAACGTCGATCTTCTGGAGAATTAGCAAGATTTATATTTTCTCTCCTATCAGATAACTGAATGAGGGAAAATCATGGCGTATCTAACACAAACCCAAAGTGGCCAGCCCGTTCTTATCCTGAAAGAAGGAACATCTCGAAGCAGAGGAAAAGAAGCGCAAAGAAACAACATTATGGCTGCTAGGGTGATCGGGGAATCTGTGAGGTCTACGCTTGGTCCACGCGGCATGGATAAGATGCTGGTGGATAGCCTCGGCGACATCACAATTACAAACGACGGGGCAGCAATTCTCGACGAGATGGATGTTGAGCATCCAGCTGCCAAGATGATGGTCGAGGTTGCTAAGACCCAAGACGATATGGTCGGCGATGGAACCACAACCGCTGTGGTCTTGTCAGGAGAGCTACTGAAGAAAGCTGAGGAATTGCTGGACCAGAACATACACCCAACCGTGATAGTGAGCGGGTACAGAAAGGCAGCTCAGAAAGCAATGGAGGTTCTTGACAGGATTGGCATGGAAGTAGACTTGGATGACAGAAAGACTCTGAAGAAGGTTGCGATAACATCGATGGGAAGCAAAGCTGTCGGCTCAGCGAGAGAGCACTTCGCCGACATCGCCATAGACGCAGTGAAGCAGATAGCCGAAAAGCGTGGAGAGAGATGGATCGCTGATATTGACAATATCCAGATCATAAAGAAAGAAGGCAAGAGTCTCCTTGACACTGAGCTTGTGAGAGGCATAATTCTGGATAAGGAAGTTGTTCACGCAGCTATGCCTAAGCGCGTGGAGAAAGCCAATATAGCTCTGGTGAACGCCCCGCTTGAGGTTGAGAAGACCGAATTCAGTGCTGAGATAAGAATCCAAGATCCCAATCAGATGAAGGCGTTCTTGGATCAAGAGACTAACATGCTCAGGGACATGGCTGGGAAGATCAAGAAGGCAGGCGCTAACGTTGTGGTCTGTCAGAAGGGCATAGATGACATGGCTCAACACTTCCTAGCGAAGGAAGGCATACTAGCGGTTCGAAGGGCGAAGGAATCCGACATGGACAAGCTGTCTAGGGCTACTGGCGGAGCAATCGTGACAAATCTCGATGATTTGAAGCCGGGTGACCTAGGTCACGCTGAACTTGCTGAGGAGCGGAAGATTGGCGACGATGAGATGGTCTTTATTGAAGGATGCAAAGACCCGAGGTCTGTTTCAGTCTTGATCCGTGCGGGCTTAGAGAGGATGGTTGATGAGGCTGAGCGTGCCATGCATGATGCCTTGTCGGTTGTGGCTGACGTTGTCGAGAAGAACAAGGTTGTTGCGGGAGGCGGAGCTGCGGAAACTGAGGCGGCTAAGGAGCTACGAGAGTATGCGGCTAAGATCGGCGGGAGAGAACAACTAGCTGTCGAGGGTTTCGCGGAATCTTTG
>Ga0209427_10006408_pt1 | contig 13434 bp, 7 predicted proteins | sample DeeMarSWOR136_30_FD_187465 | JGI IMG/M metagenome (GOLD analysis project Ga0209427, IMG submission 187465) | Marine sediment microbial communities from White Oak River estuary, North Carolina - WOR-1-36_30 (SPAdes) (version 2) | ecosystem: Environmental > Aquatic > Marine > Intertidal zone >... | reverse complement strand
CCGAGATGGAATTGTTGGCCTACCCGGCACTGTCGGTCGAGTCGGCGTTGTTGTTGTCGGTACTGAAATTGTAATTGAAACGGTCCCCAACTGCTCTGCAAGTGTTTTGACCTTATCAGCAAGTGTCTTTGCCGTCGTGAACTGCAATTCCCGGCACCTGAACTGCTTCTGCTCACCAGGCTTGTCAATCATATCAAGAAGCGATTCTATACGTTCCATGCGGTAGGCGTATCCGGTTATGATAAGGGTTCCAATGCTGGAAATAGGTGAGACGGTTACGCCAAGTTGCATCGCAGTTAAAAGACTTTGCGCGCTGGCTGTATCTATATGTTTCAACTCAAAGATACGTGTTATGATTACATTGCCGGCTTGAACTTCGGGATTATTGGGGCTCACTATCGGAGCGTCGACCTCGGACACCTTGATCTTGGGAACAATGGTTATAAGATTTTCCCTGCGGGTTGTCACAAATCCCTTGAACCTTAATACGGACTCAGCCAATGGATACAGTTCCTTAATTTTAATAGGCCCCTGCAGTACGAGTGTGACCTCGCCTTTCAAGCCGGTTATATCAGCCGGGTCGTACATATAGTTCAGATTCAGATACTTGCCGACCAAATCCAGCAAATCGATGATGTTAATCTTCGGCGGCATATCCAGTGTGAGAGTGTCGCTGCCATTTGTTTCCAGTTTCGGCTCATACGGCCCTTTTGCAGTAACCGGCTCGACAACCTTTGTAATCTTATTGGGCTCAACAACCTCCGTCACCGCGTTAGGCTCAACAATTTCGGTCACCACGTTGGGTTCAATAACCTTGGTTACCATGTTGGGGTCTTCCCGTAAAATGGGAGCAACTTGATTCGGCTCCTCAATCTTAATAGTAACTTTCTCCGGTACTGCATTAGGTTCCCGTTTCGTTGGCAGTTTGGTAGAAACTTTTTCAGGTTCAGGTTTAACAGGCTCCGGCTTCCTGGCTTCCTTTACAGGCTCGATAACTTTCTCTTTCGGCTGTTCCGGAATAACAGAAGGCTCATTCGGTTCTTTTTTCTCCGGTGGAGTTATAGTGGTGTCCGGCTGGATTGGCGGTTTGTTTGGCTCCGGCTCGTTCGGGGCCGGTGGGGACAGTTCGGCTATCTTTTTCTCGGCCTCGTCAAGCGAATCAAGAAGCTTGTCAAAAAGTCCACTCGTTTCAGAGTCACTCGTATCAGCCTCGACCTGCGGGGATAAGTAAGAACCGTTCCTGCCGTTAAGCTCGGCTTTTATCTTTTGAAACTCGGCTTTAACTCGTTCAATCTCGGCCTCTGCGACCGGGTCTATTTTCGGCTTCTCCGGTTCCGGAACCTCATATTGCCCTTTTTGAAGCTGCTTAATACTACCCTTAGAATCATATCTTCCGATAGCCTCAATAATTTTGTCAAGCTTCTCGACCGGCGCAATCACCACTACAGAATCATCATGGACATCTATAATAGCTTTGTCCTTTCCAACACCACCTGGGGGATCAGAGAAGCTGCCGATAGACATGTTGCCGATTTCCGTCTCAATCTGCTCATTTGGGGGCAGAATATCAACCGCTGAAGCGGGTAAAATCGCTTTCATAACAACGGGCGTCTCGGAATCAAAAAGCTTCAAAACCGCGCTTGCCTTGATTAGTTGGCGAGGCTGACCCGTCACTAAAATCATATGTTCAGCCGGAAGTTGGGAAACCGTACCAAGGTCGGCATCAACAATGATGTTCCTGGCCCGCTCGGTTGATATGTGTTTTAAGGCAAAAACTCTAAAACGCGGCTCTACACTAACGGGGCCCTTTTCAGCAGCAAAAAGACTGCCGCTGCAAGGTAAAAGAATTATTGCCAAAATAAAAGTGGGCACCAAACGCAATAGAATACGTTTGGAGGAACAAATACTAAAGTTTCTGTTAAAGCTTACTTTCGCAGGCATAGGACCTCCTATAGGCTGACGGTCTGTCAATCTTTGTGTTTTCAACAATGCAATTTCTGTAGTTACCAAACATTTCAGATTAAAAATTAATCCTTTTTTGAAGCCCTGATGGTTTCAAACGAAAATATCTGCTCAAACCTCCATGTTTGAGCACCCCAAGCGCCCCATGTACATTATTTCAGACACAGAAAATGCCTAAAAGTTCCGCAGATTTACCACAAAAAACCCGAATTCGCCGAAAGAATGCAGGAAAAATTCCAAAACATTAAATAAAGACCAATCGCCGTTAAAACATGGATAAAAAAGATTAAGTAACATCGAAAAAAAGTATATTTTTGCCCTCGCAGAAGCGAAAGAGTCAGAAAGTCGGTGATTTCAACTTGTGATTCGTATAAGGCACAACGCAGCCATTTATCGTCCGATATCTCGAACTAATTGCCCGAATTGCCTTAGGACGTTTACTTGGGCTTTGTCGGTGGTATCGTTGGGGGCCTTCTTGTTGGGAGTTTTCTTGGCGTTCGCGTTGGCCTGGTGGATGTCTGAGGTGGCCTTGGCGGGGGCGCAGGGCTCACCGACTTTCCAACTTTCGAACCGACGGTGCGAGCCGGAATCCGCTGATCCTGCCTCAATTCTTTGCCTAAACGGTCCAATTTCTGGGCCTCTTCAGTACTGACACGCATAGCCTCAAGGGCGGCGATTGCTTCTTGCAACTCAGCCTCTTCCGCACCACTGCTCCCTGCCCCAGCCTTTTGAGTCTTCAAATCTTTGATGAAATCGGCCAAAACTGCATCTGCATCCTGTTCCGCATTTCTCATCTGCAGCAATTCTCCTCTATCCACAACAGATACGGCAGTCGTCTTTTCCACTGATACCGTGCTCTGCCCTGCGCCAGCCACCACAGGCATACTGCTGGTGCCGGTGGTGCTGGTAATGCTGGCAGAAACCCCCGGCAAAGTCGTAGCGGATGCCGAAGTCGTTTCGCCTTTAATAAGGCTTTTCTTTGGCGCCCTTTTTGGCGCCAGCGTGACGGTTTTTTCACGGTCTTTAACAATTACAGAGCCGTCTTTTACCTCCTCGATAAGCAAGTGGCCCACACTTGCCCCCTGTCTGACCCAGTACAAACCCTTGCCGGGCTCATTAATATAGGCCAGCGACAGCTCCGGACGTGAAGCATAATAAGAGGTGCCGATAAGATCAAATTTGACAGAAACAGGCCCGAGAGGTTTCTGTATAGGAACCACCTCACTAACCTTTCGAGGAAGCCTCGGCTTCGGTGGAACCTGAGCAGTAAGACGAGGATTGATTATACCTGCATAGAGCACTGCCTGCGTTACAAGCGGTGAAACCTGGCTTCCGGTCTTTACTTTGGCCCCTTTGGCTTTTTTAAACCTCTCTATCGCACCGGGCGATTTGAGAAATTTCTCGATCTCTTCGTCGCCCCAATCACCATAAACCACAGGAAATGCAAGCACACCCACAGCCAATATTGCCGCTATAAAAGTTGTTATTCGCAAAGTCTTTATCATAGTTCGTGCCTCGTATCCGGCTTTTCGCCCTTGTAATGACTATTCACAAATCATGGTTTACAGCTCATTATTACCTATTTTATTTGACATCACGGAGGGAATTAGGTTCCCTCCAATGTATTATTTTCTCGAAATAAAGCTTTTCATTGCCGGCATAGTTGCCGCTGTTATCAGGTGTATGGCACTCAACACATTCCTGCTTCGGCCCGGTAGTTTCCGCTTTTCCCAGACTTTTGATATGTTCGGAGCCCGGACCGTGGCAGGCTTCGCAGCCCACATCCTTCAAATCGCCCGTTTCCTGCACCGAAACAAAACCGCTTTCGTATTTCAAGCCCACTACGTGACAGCCTACACATTCAGGGTCAAGCTCCGAGCCCACTCTTTCCAGCGTCGCATAAGCCTGGGCATGGTCTTTTGTGCTCCATTTGTCATATTCATACTCGTGGCAGCCCTTACAGGACCTTGAGCCGGTATATTCCAAACCTCCCGGTAAGGTAAAACGTTGTATCTTCTCAATCAGATTGGCCTCTTTAACAAGCTGTTGATAGTCTTCGTACAACGTGATTAGGGAACTTTTCCGGGGCAATTCCTCTTTAACCGGGATAGGGATAAAACTCAAATTAGGTTTGCCTTTGTCTTTGGCAGGTTTAATCTGTAATTTGCATATATACCTGCCGAAGCGGCCTATCGAGATGACCAAAGGTCTCTTGCCCGGCTCAGACAACAAAACCGGCTCATCAGATTCCGCAGGACAAATCAGGCAATCCACGATTCCCTTCTTCGCAACAGTGCTAACCATACCGGCAGCACTGCGGTTTAGAATAAGGATGTTGACCGTTTGCACACCGGCCTGGGGGACAAAAAGCCTTTCAATCAGCTCTACCGGCGACGACTCGGCGTCAAAAACCGCAACCGTAACAGCTACCGTCTGGTCTTTCAACGAGAAATTCTTTGTAAAACTCGTCGGTAGATTTGAATCGGTCGGCCCGTAAAAAGTCATCACATTAAGAAGCGAACCAATACCCTCTATCAGCCCCAGACCTCCGGCTATCTTCATATCTTCTTCGGTCAAATTAACGACGTCATAACCCAGAAGATTAAATGCCTGAACTAATATATCGAACTTGATTAGGTCCTGCTCACCATCACTCTTCACCAAACCACCCGTATTGACAATCATCCTTCTGTTTACAGGAACACTGTCGAAAACGGCCGCACGCCTCTCAAATCCACCAAGCTGTCCACTGCTGCAGCCACAGGGCTTCAACACACCAAGCTCATTACCGGTTAAAAAAACCGTAATCTCATCGGTTTTAAGAGCGGGCTTTGAGACCAATATGCAAGAGGCTGCGACTGTCAATACACACATACAAGTCACTAACCGTAGCATGGCAGTTTTAACCTTTATTAGCGGGACGTTCTACCTGTTTTCTGTGAATAGATGCCGTAACAAGTAGTCCGTAACTGTTGACCGCCTTTTAGCTTCACGTAAAACACATCCGTGAAAACCCTTCTTTTAGACTCAGGGGCAGGCGGTGTTATTTGAAGCTCAAGCTCATAACCAAGGTCGATTTTCTTCTGAGTCAGAACTTTTACAATGCCTTTCTCTGATGATGTGGACTCAATCTCGAAATCCTCATTATAGCTGCTCAGTACTGAGAATCTCTTTATTACGGGTCTTTGTGCTTCAGCATCACGAACAAACACTACTCGGGGATCGGTCTTAAATTCCGGCTCGGTTTCAAAGAGAATAACGACCGATTTGCATCCGGGATGGGTCAGGCCGATTTCGACCCGGCCTCTCGGTCCCTTCTGGAGCATTTCGAAATCAACTTTCGGCCTGAGAACAAACTTAGTCGCTTTCACCAAAGTATCATAATCAGCGGTCAAACTATCACCCGTGGATTTGAAGTGCATTATCGAAAACGGCTGCTTATCAAGGCTCATAATAGTAATTTCCGGACAGCCGGCATTTTCACCTTTAAGCAAAATATTCAGCCTCTGAGGCTCGTGCTCCACTTTCCTGATAATATTTGCTGTCATAATCAATACAACTGTAGGGGTTTTCTTATCATTGCTGGGTACAGAGCAGCTTTTTCTTATCGTACCGGGACTGCTGCTCGCACTATAAACTATTTTCAGGATCCCGCTCTCACCCGGAGCGTAATCTTTCTTGGCCAGAGTGGCCAATGTGCAGCCGCAGGGGCACTGAATCTTCCCGATTTTCAACAAAGCGTTACCCGTGTTGGTAAACTTGAACTCACAGGGATTTTTGGTTCCAGGACTGATTTCACCGAAATCGTGTGTCAATTTTTCGAATGTAATTCGCGGCCCATCGGCTTTAGCAACACCACCGGCCCATGCCGGCAGCGCCACAAATGAAACTGTCAAGAAGAACATACAAATCGTCACTATACTAATACAAGTTACTAAACGTCGCATAGGCAGGATAACCTCTATCAAGTCGGGGATCTTGCGGCTTTCTTCGAATAGATCCCGTAACAAGTAATTTGCAGCTTTGGGGCGTCTTTTAACTTCACGTAAAAAACATCCGTGAAAACTCTTCTCTTAGATTCAGCGGCCGGGGGCGTTATTTGAAGCTCGAACTGATAACCGTTGTGAATTTTCTCCTTACCCAAAACTTTGATAGTACCGTTCCTTGATGATGTGGACTCAACCTCGACCTCCTCATTATAGTTGCTGAACACCCGAACCTTCTTTGTTACCGGCTGTTTCGGCTCAGCTTCACGAACATAAACCACACGTGGGTCTACCTTAAATTCGGCAAGAGTATCAAAAATAATGGTAACCTTCTTGCACTCCGGATGGGTCACGCTGATTTCGACCTGCCCTCTCAGACCTTTCTCCAGCTTCTCCATATCAGTCTTTGGCTTGAGAACAAAACTTGCCGATTTCACAGAAGGATCGAAATCCACTGTTATGGAATCTCCGGTCGATTTAAAGCCCGTTATCGCAAATGCCACATTGTCCCGGCTCTTAAGAGTAATCTCCGGGCAGCCGGCATTCTCCCCCTTAAGCAAAAGGTTCAGTCTCTCCGGACTATGCTCGACTTTCATGACTACCTTTGCCTTGATAGTCAGACCTAAACTGGGCTTTGCCTTATCGTTACTATTCACGTAAAGACGCTTCGTTGCCATCCCGGCGCTGTTGCCCGGACGATATATCACACTCAAGATCCCGCTTTCACCGGGAGCATATTCTTTTTTGGCCAGTTGCGGAACGGTACAACCACAGGGTGCATTTACTTTGCTTATTTTCAACAAGGCCCCTCCTGTGTTTTTAAAATTGAACTTACAAATATTCCTTGTCCCTGCTCCGATTTCACCATAATCGTATATCAACGATTCGAATGTGATTTCCGGGCCCGGCTCATTAACTTCGGGTTTGGTCTTAACCATGACAGTCCCGGCCTCTACCGGTTCCTCTTGTCGCGGCACCCCTGCTGCCGTAGTGGCGGTCTTTTGCGCCTCAGGTTCCCGCAATACGGGTTTGGCCTCGGTCAATGCCGGCTTGGATGCCTTTGTTCCTTCAAGCTGTTCCTGACAGCATATTTGCAACAGCAATATACAACCGATAACAAATGCTATTTCTATTTTTTGGAAACGACTGCGTTTCATACTCTCATCTCCAAACTAACATCACATGTAACTTTCCAATAATTCACAAGAACTAACAGTCTAACAAAAAAGACGTCTTTACGCAAGAATTTTTTCGATCTCAAAGATAAGAAGGTCGTACAACAGGCTTCTAACGCCGTTATCGGTTATTATTTTGATGCCAAATAAAGCTACAAATCAAAAAACCGCAATAATTGACCTCTTAACTACCCCCATCTTAATCGGTATAGTAGCCGTCACCGTTGAGTATTAATTATTCTGACCTGGTCGGTACAGTAGAAATACTGACCGGACATGAACCTGCCTATGACCGTAACCTCAATATCACCATCACCCGGCGCTGCGGCGAGTAGCTCGGATTTATCAAAAACAGCATGAATTCTCACTTCGCTCTGTGCCGGCTTGTATTGTAAATTTTGCTCAACTGCCTCTATAATCCCCGGATAAAGAACCAGTGGCTCATACATGTCGATATCATCGCCGGAAATCGGCTCCGATAAACGCAGTACCGCCAGTATCCTCTGTCCTTGCCTGCTAATCGTGCGCGGAAGTATATGCAACTCGCCTTCCGGCCTCGTAATAACTTCATAAGCACCAATATCAAACTCAGGCAAGCCGCCATTATTATCGGCGCCGGGAAAATCAAACGGGCGAACATTACCTTCTATATCCGTATACACATCCGCATCTGTACCCGCATCGATACACGGCGATCCTGCCCGCAGACGATAATCGCCTTCGACCCAGACACCGCCTGCATCCCAATACCCAGGCTCAACAAACAACGGATCGGCATCAATATTACCCTCACCGGCCCATCCGTCCTGAACATTGCTGTAGGTTATAGTGATAGTGGAACCGTCGTTGTTCCAAACCTCGGCGCCTCCGTCCCGGAGAATAGAGTTGCTTATCTGCACACTGCTCGGATATTGCTGCTGGTAAGAATCACATGCAAGAGCATTCCCATTGTCTGCCGAATTCGCCGTAAGCGTGCAGTGGAGTAGTGTCACACTACTATCGTTGCAGAAGTAAACCGCTCCGCCGGTTTCAGCTATATTACCGCTCAGGATACAATTGGCCAGTCTCTCGTAACTATCTTCTCCGCAGTACATCACACCACCGGCAACTGCTGTGTTGGCGGTCAATATGCAGTTGATCAATACAGAACCACCCTCGTCGTCGTATATCACACCTCCCTCAGTAGCTGAGTTGCCGCTTAATGTGCAGTTGGTTAATCCTATACTGCTATCGTTGTTATATACAACACCGCCTTTTTCTGCGGTGTTGCCCGTGAAGGTACAGTTAGTGGGTAATGGAACACAATCGGCGCCGTATATCGCACCGCCAAGCACGGCACGGTTATTAATAAAGGTGCAGTTGTTCATAGGTGGGCTGCCGTCATAATTGGCCATAGCCCCGCCTTTGTACGATGATACGTTCTCGACAAAGGTGCTGTCAATCAAGGTCGGCCGACCGTCTCCGTTTGCCAGACCCCCGCCCCAGTTAGAGAAGTTTTGACTGAACGTACACTTGATTAGCATCGGCCAACCGCGATCGTTATCCATCCCGCCGCCACTGTATCGAGCCGAGTTTTCAATAAAGGTACAGTTGATCAATGTCGGAGAGCTTTCCTTGTTGTACATTCCTCCTCCATAACCGTGCTCTTCGGTGTCTGGATACTGGCCGTCGGCATTTCCGGCGGTAATCGTAAAACCATCCAGAATAGTATTCGGACCTCCGTAATAGCCAATTTCTATGGCCGTCAATACATGATAGCAGTTGTCGGCACGGCTGGGATCAGTGAGCAAATCACAGGGGTCGTTGACTTCCACATCATCGCCGTTCATATCGCCGCTAAGGACGGTTTTATACGCATCAATATCACGGGCATCGGGGTTCGGCTCACCAAAGCCGGCGTAACCGCCCTTGATAATAACACCATCTTTCAGCATAAACGTAGCCAATCGGCAATGGTCCATTATGGAAATCTCCGAAGCGCTATCGGCAGACACTACCAACGGCACTGATGGAGGTGGGCCTGGATCAGTCGTGAAGTTCCAGACCTCACCGGTGGTCGTATCCCACGTACTGACCTCATCTATACGCCAATAGTATTTTGTACCTAATGTCAATACGCCGGGATCAAAAGTCGTGCTAATCCGGTTCCCCTGGAACAAACCCGGACTGCTCGTACCGAAGTAAACATTGTGTGACATGGCACCTGAGCCGGCTGTCCAGCTTAAATCAGCCGTTATACTGACACCTGTTGCACCATCGGCTGGATTAGGATTACTTGCCTGATAAGGCGGAGGCGGAGCGGGCCGGTATGTCCCCTCCGCTACCCGAATCTCATCGCCAACTTGGGCAACTTCAAGGGCGTCCTCGATGTGGTTAAAGGCATCGGCCCAGGACAAGCCGTCATTGGCACCTTCAGCATCGATATCGACGAAGTACACAGCCGGACTCTCATAAACACCCATGTCCACGCCTTGACCGCGTATTCGCAAGTTCCCATCAAGGTCGGTTGTCACCGATGATGGAACAGTCGAGTTGTCACCGGCATCAATACAGGGTGAATCGTCAAGTAAATGATAATCACCTTCAATCCAGCCACCACTTGCATCCCAATACCCCGGCTCAACAAACAACGGATCAATATTAATATTACCCTCACCAGGCCAGCCGCCCTCCACGTCGCTGTAAGTGATTGTGACTGCCGAGTCGTCACCACACCGTATACCATTCTCGCCATCCCAAAAAATACAGTTGCTTATCTGATAGCTGCTCGGGTCCGGCAAAAAATAAAGATCTGAAGCAAAAGCATTCCCTACAGGTGCTGAATTTGAGGCGAATGTGCAGTTAATCAATCTTTGCTCACAATCATTGTTGTAAATACCTCCGCCGGCATTGGCTGCCTCGTTCCCTGCGAATAAGCAGTTTACAACGGTCAGATTCTTCCTGTTCCAGCCGTTATGTATACCACCACCAAGGTATGCCGAGTTGGCAGTGAATATGCAGTCTGCTATAAGAGTAACACTGTTAGGGTCGTTATACCATGCGCCACTGTTCTCAATTGCCCCGCCACAGCCGCTTGAACTGTTACCGATAAATTTACAATTCTTCAACGTGAGGCTATTATGGAAATTGCTATACAATGCACCTCCTTCAGAAGCAACATTATCCGTAAAGGTGCAATTGGTTAGAGTTGATAGGCCATCGCCGATGCACATTGCTCCGCCGAAATTATAGGCTGTATTTTCATCAAACATACAGTCTCTAAGCGTTGAATCACCTCCATTTATAAACATCGCGCCGCCGTTGCCGCCACCAACTTCATTGCCACGGAACGTACAGTCCGTAAGGGTCGGGCTGCTTTCCTCGCTGTATATAGCACCGCCGTAAGAGTACTCCGCCATGTTTTCGAAAAAAGAACATTTCTTAAGCCGAGGATTGCTGTTATAGTCGGCAATCGCGCCGCCGTAATACTCACTGTCAAAACCGGTCACTACATTTGCCTTGAAAACACAGTTCTCCAATAAAGGGCTGCTGTTTATATTACATATTCCCGCACCGGCACTTGATGCATCGGCTCCGAAGCATACATTCTCTTCGAATATACAGTTGCTAAATTTCGGACTGCCATCGCTGTTTAAAACGGCAGCGCCCGATGTCTCCGGCAGATAAATATATGTCGATTCCAGGCGGAAACTTACGCCGTCGAAGCCGCTCTCACCGTCAATCTGGCCATACCACGTCCAGGTCGTGTTTTTGCGGAAAGTACAGCTAAGAACCTTCGGGCTTCCGGAATCGTTTAACATCCCGGCACCCGAGCTAAGAAAAATATCATTGTTGTCGTAAGACATCGGGCCACTTGCACAACCACCGGTTATGGTAAAGCCGTCCAGCACGGCCGTGCTGTTTGTGCCGCTGCCGGTCACTACATGGTAACTGTTCTCCATAAAAGTCGGCTCCCGCCAAACGTCCCATGCCTCATTGACATCAATATCATTGCCGGTAAGGTCACCGCTTAGGACGGTTTCATACAAGTCTATATCCCGTGCATCCGGGTCCGGCTCTCCAATGCCCGCAAAGCCGCCCCTAATAACCACGCCATTTTTTAGCCGGAACGTGGCTGTCCTGTCAGGAGGTGGAGGCGGTGGTGGAGGTGCAGGAGGAGGTGGAGGCGGCATAACAAGTTCGTGCGGCCTATAAATACCCTGCGCCACGTGAATCTCGTCACCGCTCGAGGCTAACGCCAAAGCGTTTTGAAGGTACTTAAAGGCATTGGCCCAGTCCGAGCCGTTATTGACACCGGGAGCGTCGTCGTCAACATAGATGATTTTTCCCCTCGTTTTACAGGTTGTCACCAAAAGGAAAATCGATATTACAAAAAAGATTCTGCCTGTGGTCATATGCATCGTAAGCCCTCCACCAGTAAAGTGTGTAATGAAAAGTTAAATTACTACATAGCAAATAAGCCCTCGGATCGCCCCGCAAAGAAGCGATAGGTAGGTTTTGTGCTGTTTTCTCTATCAAAACCATACAAGTTATCCACCCATATAGACTCTATTATCGCCTTAAAGGTTAACAAAAAATTTTAATTTTTTTGTAAAATCTTACTTTTTCGTCCCCATTAAAAAGACCTAAAACCATATCACCGCTGTGGACCGTCCCCGTGAAGTGCCAAAATTTCAACATCAGACAAGGCATCTTCGATTGCAGCCAGGATGTTCTCAAAATCTAAGGGTACTTTGATACTTCTCCCTGCCCAAGCGGTGCTGCCCATCAATACTAAAAATACTGAAATAACTACCTGGGCCTTCATATTTACCTTTGAACTCATTTTTTTCTCCTTCCAAAACGGGCTCTTTTAGCGATTGGAATCCCTGGATTATTAGTTCTATGAACAACTAATAGTCCTGTAATCCAGGTCAGTCCGGACCACATCTATGCATGAAGACGTGTTAGACCTAAAGGGGTTACAATAATTTCTTCTTTTTTTCTCCTTTAAGGCAAAAATTTAAAAACACTATGAGCCGGAAAGAAAGCCCACTGTGGATTCCATAATTCGTTTACGAAAAAGCCGTTGTTCATTCGTAGCTTTTTGACGTTGAAGGTCTTTGAGGTTGGCCCGGCAGAAATGACAACCCAAAGTGGTCAGATGAAAATCTACATAATCAAACCATCCCGGCTCTAAAGTTTCCAACAAAAAGGCCCCGAGCGTACTCCGTTTCGGGCAGCTAAGCCGCTGAGTCTCCCATATCTCCGTTAGGTAATTTTCTAAATGTGAAGATTCAAAATCCGTTAAGGAGTTGACTTTTCCAATATTCCCGCGTATCCGCTTAAGACAGCGATGCTTGAACACTCTGACTGCCGACTTCTCCACCTTGAACAGATTCGCCACATCACTATTGGAAATCTTACAATAAAAAAGCAGTTCGACCATCTTCAAATCACGAAACCTCAGCGATTCCTTGAAATCCTTGAGCAATTTCCGAAGAGCATCTGTAAGGGTCTTTCGCGCAAGTCCCTGCTGTTCATTCCGACTGATATACCAACTGGCGGTGGGCTCGGGAGCCGGCAAACGCTCAAAAATATTGACCCCCTCATCATCTTGTCCATCAATATAGACATCCTGAATCAGGCTGACTGATTTTGCTCTTTTGCTGCGATAACGGTCAAATATCTTGTTCCGCAAAATGATAAACAGATAAGTTTCAAGGCTGGTTTCTCCGCGAAATTTGCCAAGTCCCTTGATGAAAGAAACGAATGTGTCCTGAACAACATCCTCGGCATCTGCACGCTGAGGAAGCCGGGCGGTCGCAAAGTGCAAAAGCCGGCCTTCGTATCGGCCTATCAACCGCGCCCACGCACCGCCCTTTCCATTACGGATTTCTCCCAAAAGAAGCCTGTCCGTCTCGTTCATTTCACTCATATCTTTACGTCAAAAGCTACTACGCAGATTAAATGATTACATAATCAGACATCTTCGTTATTCAGTTTGTTCTGACTCCTTGTGCACAACAGGGCCAAAATAAAGATCAAACCATTTAAGGCTCTCGGCGTTGACATTTTCTCGCGGAAGATGTCCGGAGTCAAAGAGAAGGTGCCGTTTATCTTTGTCGGGCGTGCCCAGAAGGTCGAACATCGGACGCTGCGATTTTTCAACCAGAAGAGCACCATCGTACCGCCCGTTAATCATTAATACCGGTACCTTTACATGCGGCGCAAAGTTGATCTGATCAACCTCCGGAAGGGCAGGTTCAAAGTAAAAACCTCCACCGACTAACACACATACTTTAAGGCGGTCCTCTACCGCCGGGAAAATC
>Ga0209427_10006404_pt1 | contig 13437 bp, 14 predicted proteins | sample DeeMarSWOR136_30_FD_187465 | JGI IMG/M metagenome (GOLD analysis project Ga0209427, IMG submission 187465) | Marine sediment microbial communities from White Oak River estuary, North Carolina - WOR-1-36_30 (SPAdes) (version 2) | ecosystem: Environmental > Aquatic > Marine > Intertidal zone >... | reverse complement strand
CCTGTGCCGGAGAAACTCGTAAATGCTCGTACAGTCATATTTATAAAACACCGGGAGAAAAAGAAACGCTACCGAAACGCGTGCAACAGCCTGGCCAATAAAAAACGGGACGTATTCCCAGTTTTCGCTATAGGCGGTCGCTGGAAAGCCGACTATGGTCAGGGCGCTTATCTCGGCAGCGGCAAAAGAAAGACAGGCAACAATCGAGGGTACCCTTCTGCGACCGAGAAAAAAGTCGTTGGTATCCTTTTCTTCCCTGCCGAAGACATATGATATGACAAATAGAAGCAGAACCGCCACGGTAATAATAAGAATGTCAATCCGCCCAAGAGAGCCTGAGAGATTCTCGATAGCTGCTGTTGCAATCATGTCACCCATATCAAAGTCTTCAGTACGAACAAGCCATATCTATTCATATACCAATGGTAACCTTATAAAAAGTTACAATAAAAACAACCATGCTCTTTTGGCGATGGATTATATGTATATTTCATCGCACTTGCAACATAAAGACCAAATGAAAAATACGTTTACAAAATCAAAATAAGTTGATATGAATGGATACAAATACCACAGTCAAAAGGATGTTGAGTTTCGAAAGTAGAAAACAACAATTCTTGACATATAGGGAAATAGTTGTGTCGAATGCTACTGAAAAAGCTAAAAAGTTCCTAAACGAAGAGAAGGCATTCCGGCTGGGAGAGCTGCTAACGGAATCGTCCCATCCAAAAACTCGAACACTCTCCGAAACGCTCAGGGCCAACCTTGTCGACGGTATTCGATTATTGCAGTCGGTAGATGAGGATATCCCCCCAGCCGTTGAAAAAGTTTTTCAACAAGATGCTTTCAAAGAACTTATCAAAGCCTTTTCTAACGCCATAAAGGCCGGGAAGCGTATTTTCTTTACGGGCTGTGGAGCCACAGGACGTTTGAGCATATTGTTAGAGACAGCCTGGCGGCGGTTTTGGCGAACACTGAAGCAGACACATCCCGATATCGTTGCCGGGATGCCCGGGATGGAATACCTCACTATTAGTGTAATGGCTGGCGGGGATTTTGCCTTGATAAAGTCGGTGGAAGGATTCGAGGACTTTCCAGACTTTGGCCGATACCAGTTAAAACAAGCCGGTGTCAGCTCCGGTGATGTTGTTGTTGCTATCACAGAAGGCGGAGAGACGCCTTTCGTAATCGGCACCGCTTGGCAGGGACTCGATGTCGGGGCAAAGGTTTTTTTTGTATACAACAATCCAACCGATTTACTGTCTCGTTTTGTACAGAGGTCTCGAGAGGTAATCGAGGAACCGCGTATTACAAAGCTTGACCTTTCGACCGGTCCGATGGCCATCACCGGCTCAACAAGAATGCAGGCGACAACCGCTGAGCTGCTTGTTGTCGGCTGTGCTATGGAGACGGCTCTTCTACAATTTCTAAAAGAGAATTTGCCGGTATCCAAATGGGCCAAACTGGGATTCTCCGTTTTTACACCTGAAGATTACTACCAGTTATTCACCAGGCTCCTATCCCAACTGTCCAAACCTGACACCGTGGAAGCAATGGCATTCCTTACAGGATTTGAAGAAAATATCTACAGTCAACACGGCCTCATAACCTATATGGCCGATTCAGCAATGCTGGACGTACTGACGGATACGACCGAGCGCTCACCTACGTTTATGATACCTCCCTTTCGCAAACAGGCAGATACTCGCTCTCCACAATCCTGGGCTTTTATCAAGAATCCGTTCCTCCCCACACAAAAGGCATGGCAAGACATGCTGCAGCGCGAGCCGCGCGGGCTTCAATGGGGACCTGATGTTTACAGGCAACTCAATGCCCCATCCGCATTGCAAGCCAATCCACCCCCACTCGGCAATAACGAAATATACAAATTCAGGATAGGCAACGAACCGCAAGCCTCACGCACCAACGCCCCCGATTCGGCGCTGGTAGCGATTGCTGTTGGAAACGAAACAGACCATCTGATTCGCACCTGCTTAAAGCAATTCAGCTCCGGGTATAAAAGAACAGCAGCAATTATCATCGGCCAGTCAACCACTGATGTTAAAACAAACGAGCTTTTTCAGTTTCCGTGTGAGCTGCCCGATTCACCACTGCAATTGTGGCACCATCTGGCTGTTAAACTAATCCTGAATAATATTTCGACTGCAACCATGGCTCTGATGGGTCGGGTTGTAGGTAATGCGATGATTTGGCTGTCACCAAGCAACAAGAAACTGATAGACCGAGGCTCACGTCTTATTTCTCAGTTGACGGGATGCAGCTACGAGCAGGCCTGTATAGAATTGCACAAAACGATGGAAGAAGTGGAATCGCGTTCACAACAGGCTGAAGAGGTTCCCTCCCCCGTTGCTTTGGCGATCGAACATATCGGACTTCAAGGTCAAAAAAACTGATGCCCTAAACAGGCTCCTAATATTACATCCTCTCAGTTCGGGTACATAAGATATTTATTTCTGATTTGCATAAACGATTTCAGCTCAGCCTGCCAGCTATCTCTAAGTTCCTCCAATGACGACCTATTTGTAATAGCTTCCCGAATCGCCGAGCTGCCGCACAGACGGTCAAAATGACTTACTCGCCACTGGAAATCATTCGGATACATTTGATAAATCTTACTCACAATCAAAACACCACTTAAGTATGGCTCAAGAAGGTCTCTATTAATTACAATAATCCTAACGCCATTACATTGCTGGTCCTTGTACTTTGAACTAACAGGTGTAAAAGAAGCCGGCCTAAATCGCATGCCGGGTAAATTCAATTTGTTCAGTTCAGCTACCAAACGATTCGAATCAATCCATGGAGCACCGAATTGTGTAAAAGGCAGAAGTGTCCCTCTGCCTTCTGATATATTGGTTCCTTCCAAAAGACATAAGCCGGGATAGACAGTAGCCGTTTCCAGACTGACCATATTCGGTGATGGTTTTATGAATTTTAGACCCGTACGGTCGTACCACATACCCCTGCGCCAGCCTCTCATTGGAACAACAACAAGATCGGCCTTTACACTATCTTTTAGCCAGCCCTGCTCATTAAACATTCGCGACAGCTCTCCTACGCTCATTCCGTGCCGTACGGGAATAGGATACAGGCCGACAAAACTTGCAAACTCAGGTTTGAGGATATTACCCTCGATCTGAAGTCCGTTTATAAGATTTGGCCGGTCAAGAACAACGAAACGCTTACCATATTCAGCAGCGGCTTCCATCGCCAAAGACATTGTATAAATATAAGTATAAAATCGCGCCCCGATATCCTGGATGTCAAAAACCAAAACATCTACATTTTCCAGCATTTCTCTCGTGGGCTTACGCGTCTTGCCATATAAGCTGTAAACGGGGGCCTGATAATTGGGATCGTTCACATTTTCAATATGTATCCCTGCCTCTTCTAAACCGAGGATCCCGTGTTCGGGACTAAAAAATGCAGTGACTTTTACATTACCCATGCCCCTGAATACGTCCATTATATGTCGTCCCCTGCTGTTATAAGCAGTGTGGTTGGTTATAATACCGACACGTTTACCCTCGAACAAATGCTTGTATGAGTTGATATTGTCCAAACCCGTTTTAACCGAAGCCTCACAACCCGAGACCAATAATAAGAAAATCAATATTGTGGACATTTTGCTAAATCGCATCTTTCGGCCTTTGTTGTCAAGCTGTCTTCTTTTGCCTTACAGGTCCTTATTATACGTTTTAATCAACTAAAAACAACCTGTCCTCGAATGTAAAATTCATGCGCAACATAATTAAAGGGACAAACCAGGCTGTCTGTGATAGAATACGGCTTTGCATATTGTTTTCCTATAAAGAGAAACAGACATGAAACCAACAAGAACGAACATAATATTACTCGCATCGCTGCTCTTAACAGTTACAGGCTGTCAGCTAATCGAGAAAAGACCCTCCAAGCCGGACCTGAGCGGGATTGACCGTGTAGTCGAAGAAGAAATCAAGAAAGGCAATATCCCCGGTGCGGTCGTTCTCGCAGGACAAGGAAATACGGTCCTTTACTTCAAGGCCTTCGGCCATGAAGTTAATGAACCTTTCCAGGAACAAATGACCAAAAACACGATATTCGACCTGGCTTCGCTGACCAAACCTATAGCCACGGCTACATCCATTTTGATTCTGGCAGACTGGGGGAAAATAGAATTGGACGACTACGCAGGTAAATACATTCCTGCTTTTGCCTGCAATGGCAAAGAACAAGTCCGGCTTCACCATCTATTAACACATACTTCCGGTTTGCCTCCTTATACAAATGCAGATTCATTAAAAAATGCTTTTGGGAGTCCCTGCCCCGATAAGGTGATAGACAAAATTTGCAACATGAAAGCTTTGAGCAAGCCGGGAGAAAAGTTTCGTTATAGCTGCCTTGGATACATTACACTGGCCAGGATTGTGGAAATAGCCAGCGGGCAAAACATCGATGATTTCGCCAGAAAAAATATCTACAAGCCGCTGAAAATGAAACGCACATCTTACAATCCCCCTGCATATCACGTGAAAGATATTGCAGCCACGCAGATTGTAGATGGCCAATTACTTCGAGGCACGGTCCACGATCCTTTAGCGCGATTGATGGGAGGAATATCTGGTAATGCAGGGCTTTTCTCTACGGCCTCCGATTTGTCAATATATTGCCAAATGTTACTAAATTCCGGCACATGGAAAGGAGTAAAGGTACTCAGCCACGAAGCCGTCAGCAGGCTCACTACAGTCCAATCACACGGCCGGGCATATGGCTTCGATGTAAATTCCGGCTACTCGTGGGTAAAGGGCTCTTTCGCCCCTGAAAATGCATCTTGCCACACCGGCTACACCGGAACATCAATAGTCTGCGACCCGGCCAGCAAGGTCTATTTCATTATTTTGACTAACAGAGCTCACCCCCATGATAAAGGAACATCGAAACAGATACGCACAAAAATCGCGGATATTGTCTTTCAAGCTTATCAGTAGTACGTTTCTTCCGACCGGCGATTAATAATTTTCCCCGCAGATTTAAATCGACACCCTTAAACAAGCGCGATACACCGAAAGTCAATTCCCGGAACACATGCTCTCCAGAAACTCCCCGTTGTCCGGGTATTTCTTGAGCAGCTTGAACAGAGAGTCCATTGCCTCCCGTGCACCGTAGTTCGACAATACACGTCGCAGCGTGGCCAGGCCGCGAATATGGTCCTGACTGTAGAGCTTGGCTTCCTTTCGTGTGCCGCTGGCCGGGATGTCAATCGCAGGAAATATTCTGGCCTCGGCCAGAGACCGGTCGAGGACGAGCTCACTATTGCCCGTTCCCTTGAACTCTTCAAAGATCAACTGATCCATTCGAGAGCCGGTATTTATCAGGCACGTGGCGATAATGGTAACCGAGCCTCCGTTTTCAACGTTACGTGCCAGCCCGAACAAACGACGGGGAACTTCCAGGATACCTGCTTCCAGTCCACCACTCATAGTGTGGCGGCGCCGTGCACCTCGCCTTCGGGTCCTGCTGTTAAACGCCCTTCCCATACGCGTGAGACTGTCAATCAAAAGGACCACATCACGCCCGCATTCCAATTCTGTTTGTACATGGGCGAGCATTAGCTCGGCCAGTTCCACGTGTTCGTCGGCACTGTGGTCGCTCGTACTGGCCACCACTTCCACACCTTCCACAGCCCTGCGAAAGTGGGTGACTTCCTCGGGCCGCTCATCCACCAACAGTGCGATGATACGGCTCTCGGGAGAACACTGGTGAATCGCCTGTATGGTCTGCTCCAGAAGAATGGTCTTCCCCGCCTTTGGCGGCGAGACAATTAGCTGACGTGTGCCCTTGCCTATCGGTGCAATGAGGTCTACTATACGCATACTCTCCTGGCCGGAGCTACCCAGGTCAAATCGCTTGTCCGGATCGATCGCCACCAGATCGGTAAAACGTGGGCGTTTGGAAAAGGCCTCCGGTTCCATCCCCCCTATGGACTCGATAGATACTAATCTTCGTTCACTTTTCTTTCGCTCGACCTTACCGGTGACCGCCGCCCCTTCGGTAAGAGCAAAGCGGCGAGCTAAATCCGGGTGGACCATCACTTCGGTCCGCCCCGGCCGATAAGCACGGTCCGCGGTTCTGACTGCAAATTGTTGTTTGCTGGTACTTTTCAATATTCCGGAAATTCTGTCGGCCATCGAAATGTTCCGTGGGCATTTCTACAAAAAAAGATGTTGATCAAGAAAACGCTTGTATCATAGCATAAAGACCTGTATTGGCAAACTCAAGATTAGGATTTTCCGGCAAAAACCACACAACCAAAACAAGCTTAAGACAAGCCTGACTTTTGAAGTGCTGCGAAACAACCACGTTTTTAATACGCCCGGCAGAACTCGAACCTGCAACCTTCGGCTTGATAAACCGATGCCCTGAAAACATAACCTCTATTAAACTTTCATTGCTTCGGTACTAATTCAATTCGGGATTTCCTGTTTAACTTTAAAAACCGTACTCCTGCGCATGCTACGGCCTATATAAAGCCCCCATGATAGCTACTCTGACAAATTCTTTGGGCCGGATAATATCTGTTCTCTTGCAGCTTCATACCCCTTCTTATAGCCTGCATCGCTGCCCTTCTTGTAGCCTTCACTAAGGCCTTTCTCATAGCCTTCTTTGTATCCGTCCCTGTTACCTTTTCCATATCCTGCGTTGGCACCGGTTATGTAGCCTTTCTCATAAGCCCTTTCGCACTCATCTTTGGATGCCATTTTTTCCATCCTTATAAAAATCGTTATCTTTTTCTCTCACCATCACCGCACCCAAACCGAGAAGTAAGAGCATGTAATTCTACTTCCTATCTTCTTCCATCCATCGCTCTGCAATAATAGTAAAGTCAAGAAGGTTGAATAGTTAGAGATTATTATAACATCAATAAAGAGCCATTAAGCGGAAGCCAAGAAAGTTCTATACACAATCTATCTTTAGCCGGAAACTCGCCAAATCTTTTATCACCTGCAGGCCGGTATGGATTATTTTGACCTTAGACCTGTCAAGAACAATATTCCCATCAGTCAGGAAACCAGCAACAGCCAACGCTTCTGCCCAATCACCTGCCAGAGAGCAGACCGCCTCTTGTTCAAAGGCCGCCTCAATCTGCAACAGTTCACATAAGCTATTAATAAAAATTATTTTAAACGTTGTTGATGGAAAAAGCAAGCTTAACTCCAAATTTGATAGTTTTTTCTTTGATATGCCACTGCTGCGCAAATCAATATTGTTCGTTATTGACATGGTATCGTATCCAAACGAATACTATCGTGACCAAAATAACACCGTTTGTTGACAGCCTTACCCGCCTTTTTAATACGCCCGGCAGGATTCGAACCTGCGACCTTCGGTTTAGGAAACCGATGCTCTATCCTACTGAGCTACGAGCGCAATAAAGCAAAAAGCCTGCTCTACAGTACTTTACACTCCGGACCATAATATTGCAAGAAAATCAGACCACAGGTATAATCTCCTCAAGTAACAGAGTCAAAAATAATGGCAAAAAAGGAAAAATTAACAGAACAGAAACCCGCTTTTGCGCATCAATTGAATGGGCAGAGAAATGCCAATAGAAGGGAAAAGTACTTGGACGAACTACGAGATTCGCTTGCTGCTCGACTAAGGGCCGGTGAATGTGCGGCTGCAGGTGAATTTGTTGATATGTACCATGAGCAGATATATCTATTTATGAGGAGGCTCGGCCATGACCGTCAGATAAGTGAAGACCTGACACAGGAAAGTTTTCTCCAGGCCTGGCAGCATATCGGTCAGTTGAGAAACGGCACGGCACTAACCGGCTGGCTCTACCGCATCGCAACTAACGTTTCAAAACTGTATTGGCGCAAACATAAGGACAAAGAAACGGCCAGCATCGAAGGAATCGGAATCGACGTACAAGAGAGCAATGATATCGGTTATGACATAGTCGAACACCATGAGCAGCTTGGCCGGTTAAAAAATGCTGTGGAACAGCTTCCACTGAAATTAAAGCAGGTCGTTGTTTTACATTATTTACAGCACCTGACTATTGCCGAAGCTGCCGAGGCGGCAGGCATAAGACAGGGCACTTTCAAAAGCAGGCTGAACAGAGCGCTGGAAACTTTAAGAAAACAGTTTACATAAAGGATTCCTAAGAAATGGAGAGGTTCTAATGGAAGAAAAACAGATAAAAGAATTATTGAATGAGTTGGCCGATGTTACGGCAGAGCCGGTTCGTCCGGGTCTTGGCAAAGAGATAAAGAACCGGATTCCACAGAAGCTTTCCACGCATAAAAGTGGGACGGATACCATTCATATTGTTATAAATCTAAGAATAAGCAAATTAGCCGCGGCAGCAGTGATAATTATAACGATAATTTTGTGTGCGGGCTTGTTTGGTGGCCGAGACTGGACAAGCGACCGCATAGTGGATGGTATAAGGGATTCCCTGGCGTGGTTGGGGGCCGGCAGGGCCGACATTTTGGCGGTCAGGTCACAATATGAGGATTTGGCTCGTCAGGGAAAAAATGTTGTGTACTACGGTGATAGCATTCAGCCGGGAGATAGCCGTGCGGTGCTTATGCAACTGAAACTACCCGACGGCCGGTACAGAATAGTCTTTGCCGATGGGAGCACAGCGATAGTCAATACCGAAAAGTTGGCCGAACTGCTGAGCCGGATGCTGCAAGGCAAGACCAAATAAGCCGTCTTAACAGGCAAAAAAATAACATTTTTTTGCTTGCTTTCCGGATAATCCTGTGGTAGGATAACTTCAACTGAGAGAAATATCTCATATCATATTCATAAAGGGGCTTGTCATGGACAAACAAAAGGGCTTCACATTAATTGAACTTTTAGTCGTAATTGCCATTATCGCGCTATTATTGGCGCTATTGATGCCGGCACTTGAAAGGGCCAGGGAACAGGGCAAGCGCGTAGTGTGTCTTAACAATCTGAGGCAGTTGACGCTTGCATGGAATTCATATGCAGACGATTACGATGGCAAAATTGTTTGCGGCGATACCGGCGAGTATGATACCTACACGCCGTACGGATCGGGTTTACATCTTGATGAGATTCCCTGGTGCATGAGAGACTGGGATGCAGGTACTACCTTAGGCGAGAAAGAAATCGCAATCAGGGAGGGAGCGCTGTTCCCATATAGTAAGAACGTAAAACTTCACTGGTGCCCGACCGGTGAGGCAGGAGAACTGCGGACGTACGCCGTGGCTGATTCTATGAATTGTAAAGGCTGGGATGCTGACAGGGTGATGCTCAAGCACAGAACCGAGATTCGCAATCCACACAAAAGGATTGTTTTTCTTGATGATGGCGGGGGAGGCTTGGCAAGTATGGGCGGCTGGACTTTGTACAGTGTTTATTCTTCCGGTAACAACAGATGGATATGGTGGGATCCGCCTCCCATCCGACACGGTGACGGAACTAACTTTTCTTTTGCAGATGGACATGCTGAATATTGGAAGTGGGAAGACAATCGTACCATAGAGTGGGGCTTGCAAAGACGGGCTTTCTCTCCGGCACAACAGGACAATCCGGATATTACCAGTACCATGATTGGTGTTTGGGGCGTAAGGTAGGCTACACAGCATAGTCACAGACACTTTTTCGATTGCGGTATAGGAAGGTTTTGTGGTAAAATAGTACTGTTTGTTAATAGGGCATTTTAAAGGTGCATTGAAGGAGTATCATTATGGCCGCGCGAAAAGCCTTCACGCTAATTGAGCTTCTGGTAGTAATCGCCATTATTGCGCTGTTGTTGGCCCTATTGATGCCGGCGTTGGAGCGGGCACGGGAACAGGGTAGACGCACAGTTTGCATAAGCAATCTAAGGCAGCTCATGCTTGGCTGGATTATGTATTGCGACGAAAACGACGGCAAAATTGTCTGTGGCTATATGGAGGAGGGGGGCGACTTTGAGACGGAGACGGGCCATTGGGCACCTAATGGAATGCATTATCAAGAACGTCCCTGGACAATGAGAGACTGGCCTCGAGACGATTTCACCGATGATCAGTCGATACAAGCTATCAAAAAAGGAGCATTGTTTCCTTACACCAAGAACACAAGACTTTACAAATGCCCGCATGCTCTACATTATGAGTGGCGGACGTACGCCATTGTCGATGCCATGAATGCCGATGATTTAGATGCTCCAATTGAAATGATGCTCAAACACAGGACGGAGATTCTCCAGCCTGCCAAGAGGTGCGTTTTTCTTGATGACAGCGCGGCCACCGGGATGGGCGCCTGGAGCATCCATTATACGAGGCCGTCCTGGTGGGACGAGCCTCCCAACCGGCACGGTGATGGTGGCACCTGGGGCTTTGCTGATGGGCACAGTGAGTATTGGAAATGGCAGGACCCGGACACATATGAATTCAATTATTACAACGAGCCGTTGTGGAAGCATGTAGATTACCTGAATAGCCTGGATATACCCCGAGTACAAATGGCGGCGTGGGGCAAATTAGGCTATTAAGCCATACTCAATCAACACCGCCGAAGCATGAACTTTTGTCCTCATCAATTAAAAGTGACCGTCAAATGAGAAAAACCCAGCCGAAAGGCTGGGTTTATTATTTACATACGGTTGAGACCGGGCCGATCCTGTCAATAGATAATCGCGGTTGCTTCTTCAATCTTTTTGATAATTTCGGCGGCATCGTCAGAGCTGGATATATAGCCGTCAAATCCCTTCTGCAGCAGTGCGGCCGACTCCGAATCGCTCAACTGGTTCGCAAGGGCTATAATTTTTATGGTCTGCAAATCTTCATCGGCGCGGATGCTGTTACAAATACCGGCTGCATCTATGCCCTCAGCCAGGAGGCTTACCAATAGAACATGCGGTGCAAATTTATGAGCGATGGCGCCGGTCTCAAAATTGCTGACTGCGATTTGCACTTCATAATCGGCCTTGGTTCGCAAAACATCGGCTAAGGCCGACGCTGCATCGCTGTTGCTGTTAACCAGAAGGACCCGAATCTTACCGACCGGAAGCGACGGCGCAGGCATATTATGCGCCTTCATAAAGCGAATCAGCTCGCTTACGGGTATTCGTCGGTCCTTACTGCCCGGTATGCGATACCCCTTCAATTGACCGCTGTCAAACCATTTTGAGACCGTTCGGGGTGCGACATTACAAATCTTGGCTACATCACCTGTCGTCAGTACGTTTTTTCCTTTTGCCATTTCGTGATTCCCAACTGTGTATTTACGCCGCATACTTATTCGGCTTTAAATCGAAGCCTGTTTAGCACAGAAACGATAATTTCCGGCTCAGCAGCAAATAACAGGTTGTCTTTATAATAATACGTCCCATAAGTGCTTACGGTTCCTATAGAAAGAGATAACACCGTGGACCAAAGACACTTTTGTTCCTTATTAACATTAACAGAGGATAAAAATACCTTTGATTTATAGAACGAGTTCTGTATAATTTTCCCTGGAATTAGCCGTGCGTTTTTAATGAGGAGTTTTCCTGATGCAGATATATCTGTCTCGGCCTGATATCACCGAAAAAGAAATCGAAGCGGTTTGTGCAGTGCTTCGCAATCCCAACCTTTCGCTCGGTCCCAAACTTGCTGAATTTGAACAGGCTTTCGCCGCATACATCGGCCTAAAGCGGGCTGTTGCTGTCAATAGCGGAACCAGCGGCCTGTTTTTGTGTATGCCGGCAATGGGGATTGGAAGGGATGACGAGGTCATTACTACGCCGTTTACTTTCATTGCCTCTGCGACTCCCATTATGATGGTCGGTGCCAGACCCGTCTTTGTTGATATCGACTCGGAGAGTTTGAATATCGACGTCACAAAAATCGAATCCAAAATCACCAACAGGACAAAAGCCATTTTGCCCGTAGAGGTTTTCGGCAATCCTGCTGGCATGGATAAGGTCTGTGAAATTGCTCAAAAACACAATCTCATGATAATAGAGGATAGTTGCGAGGCATTAGGCTCGACATTGAATGGTAAAAAGGCAGGCACATTCGGAACGATGAGTGTTTTTGGCTTTTATCCCAACAAACAGATAACCACCGGCGAGGGTGGAATGATTTTGACCGACAATGACGATTTGGCGGATATCTGCGTATCACTTCGCAACCAGGGCCGGGCCAAAGATAGTGCCTGGCTAAACCACATACGGCTTGGTTATAACTATCGGCTCAGTGACATCAATTGCGCCCTCGGTATTGTGCAGCTTTCAAGAATCGAGGAATTTATGGCCAAACGCAGCCGGGTTGCAAACTGGTATCAGGAAATGCTGGCCGACGATGACAGACTAATAGTACCTGTACAGCCGGATAATTGCGACTTAAGCTGGTTTGTCTTCGTCGTTCGGCTGGCAGAAGGCTTTACCGGCCGCCAGCGCGATAGAATCTTGGAAGCAATGAAGGAAAACAAAATCCAGGTCAGCAATTATTTTTCGCCCGTGCATCTCCAGCCGTTTATGGTCGAGCGGTTCGGCTATCAAAAAGGCGATTTTCCTGTCACAGAATCCGTCTCGGAAAGAACTATTGCCTTGCCGTTCTACAATAACCTGACTCAGGATAAGGTGGCGATTGTCTGCAAAAAATTAAAAGCAACTTTAGATAAGAATTTGCAGGCCTGATAACAAAAATGATTCCGGTTTAAATCTTACATATTTCTATTTGGCACATTGGTTTTTAATTCTTAAATTTTACTTGAGGGAAATGTCAAAGGATGGGGAGAAAAAGCCGATAAAAGTCTTATTTTGGAAGGGAGAAACTTTTAATGGGGACTTGGAGAGGCAAACTCATACTGTTGCTTGTGGTCTATTTTGCCGGTTTTGCAACTGCAATTTACACTCTGGCGCCCACACCCGAAAATCAAGCCGCTCGGTTTAGCGAAAAAAGCTTTACCTACTCAGCCTTAAAAACCGACGAATTCGCGCAATCTTTTAATTCCGGGATGCATAAATGCCTTGATTTTAGCAAGGAACTCGCCTGCCGCATGGGCAAATTCATAAAACAAAAGATTGATGAGAGACAGGAGCAGGCCAACAGCTAAACAGCGGCAAAACTATGCTTAATGTGATGTCCTTCATTGCTATGATATAAATGTTGTTTAAGGCTTGAAGGAGGGGGGATGAATGTAGCATTTTGGGGCCGTGGGTCGTTGGATCCGCGGCCCCTTTAATAATTAAAACGATTTACAACAACCTCCCCTTCAATCAAAAATCCACTTCCACCGTCCGGCTTTCACCTGGCGCTATGGACTTCACGTTCCTTAAGGTCTTCATCTTTCCGGTACTTTGTTCACCCACCTTTATGGTATATTTGCCGGCCTTGAATACCTTGGGGCGAAAAGAAGTACCTTTAATTCGAATGGTATAAATGATTTCGTCGCCGGCTTCGTCAATCACCTGTACTACCGGATCTG
>Ga0209427_10006403_pt1 | contig 13438 bp, 11 predicted proteins | sample DeeMarSWOR136_30_FD_187465 | JGI IMG/M metagenome (GOLD analysis project Ga0209427, IMG submission 187465) | Marine sediment microbial communities from White Oak River estuary, North Carolina - WOR-1-36_30 (SPAdes) (version 2) | ecosystem: Environmental > Aquatic > Marine > Intertidal zone >... | reverse complement strand
TGGAACGATCGGTCAACCTATATCAGAAAGCCTTCCTTCTTTGAAAACATGACGCTCGAGGCTCCCCCCGTATCGCTCATAGAGAACGCCAGGGTGCTTGCCATGCTTGGTGACATGGTGACCACGGACCACATCTCGCCTGCCGGGAGCATTCCGGCAGAGAGCCCAGCAGGCAGGTGGCTCATCGAGCAGGGCGTAGATCCGGCTGACTTCAACTCCTTTGGATCGCGCCGCGGCAACCACGAGGTGATGATGCGTGGCACTTTTGGAAACATCAGGATCAGAAACCTGCTCGTTCCGGAAACTGAGGGCGGCGTGACAAAGCTGCTCCCCGCAGGGGCCATCCTTCCCATGTACGAGGCGGCAGTGGAGTACGAAAAGCGGGGTGTGCCCCTGATTGTTATTGCGGGAAAGGAGTATGGTGCAGGATCATCACGGGACTGGGCGGCAAAGGGCACGCTCCTCCTCGGCGTCAGGGCTGTCATAGCCGAGAGCTTTGAACGCATACACCGAAGCAACCTCATCGGCATGGGGGTGCTTCCCCTCCAGTTCCGTGAGGGAGAGAATGCAGCCAGCCTCGGATTGACCGGCATGGAGTGCTACTCCATTGATCCACTTAAGGAGCCAGGTCAGGATCTCACTGTACATGCGAGGGATGACGGAGAAGCGGAGAGGGCCTTCTTCGTGAAGGCCCGTATCGACACACCTGTCGAGCTCGAGTACTACAGAAACGGCGGCATACTGCACACCGTGCTGCGGCAGATGGCACGGTCCTGAACGGCCGGAGGAAGAGCCGCAGGCATGGCTCATGGAAATGACTATACCCCTTTGAATTAGGGGGTATCAGACGTAATCATACCTGAGAATTATGGGAAGAGCGTATGTATCTGTAAAATAAATCGAGAGCTAACGTATAGAATCAAATGAAGTACCATCCAATAACTATTAAGTATGCTGTCTCCCTAATTCGTCACCAGTATTTGGAATTCGAAAAACTCGTGAATCTATTTATAATACCCTATTCGAGACCCTGCAGGGGGTAACGCCCATGCTTTTTGCAGTACTCGTACAGGGCAACGACGTTTGAAGGTGGTACATCGGACTGCAGGTGGTTTGCAGGTGTAAGGATGTATCCGCCGCCCCGTGCAAAGGTGCATATGCAGCGTTTCACATCGTTCTCCACGTCCTGCAGACTGCCGGGCATGGCCTTCTTCAGGTCGATGCCGCCCATGAAGCACAGCCGGTCTCCGTAAGTGCGCTTCACCAATTCCCAGTCGTTCGCCGGGAGCGGTTCCAGGGGGTTGAGGATATGTATGCCCGTCTCGATCAGCCCCTCGATGATCTTCATAACGGCGCCGTCCGTGTGGAAAGCGATGGACAGGTCGGATCTGAACTGGCGGATGGGCTCGACGATTCTCGTGAGCGCAGGCTTCAGCAATACGTCAAAAGCCTTGGGCGAGATGAGGAGGTCCTCCGTACCGCCGAAGTCGTCACCCGGTATCTCGATAATGTCGATGTCCTTCCCGCAGGCATCGAGATAGAGCTCGTTCAGGCGAACGATGACGTCGGTTACCTTATCGATGACCAGGCGTGCGATCTCCGGCTCGAGTACCATGTCCATGTAGAACTGTTCCCTGCCGCGGAGCTCGGCAGCCTGCTCGAAGGGACCGTAGGAGTTGACAGCCCTGGCGACGATGGCATGCTTTCCCTCCCCCCTGAGCGTGGTGATACGGTCCCTGAGCAGATCGAGGGTGAGGTATTTCTCCGGCTCCGGCCACGCGTACCCATCGATTTGATCGATCGTGAGGCCGGCCAGAGGCGCACCCACGCTTGTGATATTGGGCCCCACACGCTGCCACTGAACACCCCAGGCGTCGATCAGTGTGTCGGGCGGAGCCCCTCCCAGGTTAGTGAAACCCGACCAGACGTAACGTGTGTCCGTGCCGAGGATGTCAAGCACCCGCTCGTCGTAGTAGTTTGAGTTGCGGGTCTTGAAACGCCTGAAGGGCGGGAGAGGATCACCCAGATTCAGGTGCTTCAATATTTTGAAATAGGTCCCGTCCTGAAGGGTGTAGTAGCTTCCCCACAGGGCCATGGGTACCCGGTCTGGTTCCTCGTGGTGGAGTGCGGTGAGTACGCGTTCACGGGGCGTCATCTCGTGCGGCATGAAACACCTCCCACAAAGAGCTGGTAAGATGCCTTCATAGGGTACTCACGCCGGGCGCAGGTGTCAATAATTGCTCTCTCTGAATGGCCAAGACGGGCAGCCGTTTCCCGGCATGCCCACAAGCAGGGGTTTATCCATGCTTGACGGTGTGTAAGGTTCATTTCCGGCTCATTGAAAGAGCAGGAAGCGCCTGAGCAGGTAACGGGGCATCCTCTTCTTCAGCCATCCCACGAATTCACTGAAGGAGCTGTCACCTCGTACCGTCATCAGATACCTTTTCAGTGCCTCCTCGTTCCTCACGGCCGTACCGAGGATGAGATTCGCATGCCTGAACAGGATATCGGTCGCCCGGTTCGAGCACTGGAGCTCTCTGCCGATCCCCCGCTGACAGAGTTCCTGATATTGCTGCATGATTTTTACGGAGAAGTCACCTTGTGCATGGGCCTCGAGTGCTGTATGGGCTGCGTGTTTTCCAGAAGCAATGGCGAACCTTATGCCCTCGCCGCTGAAGGAGTCGACCAGTCCTGCGGCATCGCCGGCTAGTAGGATGCGGTCATGAACAATGTCGTGCCTCCACCGGGATACGGGAAGGAAACATCCACGGATTGGCACGCCGCTGTTGAGACCGTGGAGCTCGAGAAAGCTGCGCAAACGGTCCGGCAGATCCCTGGATTTTGATAAGGCGCCGCCGATGCCGGTTGAGAGGTAGTCCCCCTTGGGGAAGATCCATGCATAACCCATGGACACGTAGCCGTAGTGAATAACCACGAGGTCCCCAAACCGGCGATCGATCTCACCAGGGGACAGGGGAATATCGGAGAGCACGCAGAAGCGGGTTTCATCGCGGTCGAACCGGAGCTGGAGGGATTTACGGACCCCGCTGAAGAACCCGTCACTGCCGATGACGATGGAGGCCCTGCAGGTTTCCCTGTCAGTTAAAACCGAGACGCCCCCATTTTCCACCGATACTCCCAGGCAAGGGGTGCGGTCTTGTAGCTCTGCGCCGGCCTCTTCGGCCTTTTGTGCGAGATACGCATCGAAACGGCTTCGTGTAACCATAAGCGCTACGGGTGAAGGCATGCGGACCTCGCGCTCGATTTTTCTGAGATAGACCCGCATGCCGGTACATCTCCTCTCGATAAGGCTTTCGGGAAGCTCGAAATCCAGCTCCCGAGCAGCAGCGATGGTGACGCCGCCCGCACACGGTTTTGAACGCGGTATGGGCTCCTTTTCCAGGAGCAGGGTCTTGAGTCCGCCAAGAGCGCAGTGGCGCGCTGCGGTCGAACCGGCGGGTCCTGCGCCCACCACGACCACGTCGAATATCCTCATGCCTGAACCTCTGGTAGTGCCATCACTTCTCCAGTTCCTGATCGAGCAGGGGAATGCCTCTCCCCTGGAGCTCTGCGACATCGAATCGCGCGTCAAACAACTCGTCCGGCAGACCCGCGTTGATGATGTAGTCGCTCCAGATTACCTGTTGAACCAGGTCCTTTCCCTCGTACCGTTCGTTTCTGATGATGAGCATGGTTTCAAGATCGATCCAGATAACGTCCCTGGTGATGCCTTCGTTGGCTGAGGGGTCGTAAGGAATGAATGAAAACTCTACGTGTGAAGCCTTTTCCCTGAGAGAGATTTCACTGTTTCGTATGTGGAACTGGAACCTTTCGATCACGGTTAGCATGTCGCTCTGGTCGATGGTTTCGCCCCTGACCGAGGTGGCAAGGGTGCTGTTTTTCGAGATGTTGAGCGTAATGTCCTTCATGATACCGCCCCGGTGTCCCGAGACCTTGTCACCGCCCGTGTACACCCCGACGCTTCCCGGATCGAAGGCCCTGTTTCCGTCCAGTATATCCATGCGGATGAGTTTGGGTTTTTTGAAGTAGTAGTTGATGATGCGCTCCTCCCTCCTTCCGCCTCCGATGCTGAACTCGTTCATGCGGCACTGATAATCCCCAATGAGTGCATAGTATTCCTTGACCCGGTCCAGGTACTCCTGAGGGGTCCGGCTCGCTGCATACACGGGCAAAGCCAGGAACGCAGCGAGAAAAGAGAGAAGAATTATTTTGAGATAGGGTTTCATGGGCTTTCAACCTTTCTCCTTGATCGCAAGTACCTGGAAAACGTCGATCGGTTCATTCTTACCCTTCAGTTCCATCTTGCCGAGGTTCCGTACCCTTATCGCCGATCTGTTTTCGTGATAGGTGGACCTCGATACGACCACGGTGCCAAGCTCTGCGATCGCCTGGAGCCGCGATGCGATGTTTACCGGGTCTCCGATTGCCGTGTAGTCCATTCGTTTCGGTGATCCGATATTGCCGAGTATGACCTCACCGGTATTCACGGCGATACGGGCGGTGATGATGGAACCGAGATTTGCTTCCCACTTCACCTGAAGCATTCGCAGGCGTTCCTGCATGTGCAATGCCGTTCGGACAGCCCGCAGAGAATCGTCGGGTGCCGTGTAGGGCGCTCCGAATATGCCGATAATCGCGTCGCCCACGTACTTGTCAACCATGCCCCCGTTTTCGAAAATGATGTTGGTCATTTCCGTGAGGTACTCGTTGAGTACCTGTATAACGCGTTCCGGATCGACGGCTGAAAGAAGCTGCGTGAAACCGCTGATGTCCGAAAAGAGAACGCTCACTTTCTTTCTCGTGCCACCGAGCTGTATACTTTCCGGTGATTTCAGCAGCTCCTCCACCAGGTTGTAGCTCAGATATCGAGACAGCATGTCACGCATCTCCTTACGTTTCTGCTGATTGATCATGATATCCTGCTGCTGTTTCAGGACACGATTGAACTCCATCTGTTCCTTGCGGGCAAGGTACCCGCTCACCACACCGGTGATGATGAAGAATAGGGAGCGTATCATGAGGGTGTGAAGGGGTACCTGAATTCCTCTCACCATAATGAGGGCGACGTAGATCGCGGAAAACAGGACCGGCGAGAGAACGGCTCCGATGAACCCGAACCGGGCCGAGTGGGAAACCAGGAGCACGAAATACCAGAGGTAGATGTCCGTGGGCGCAGCGAGGTAAATCAGTGCCAGGGAAACGAGTATGTCCACGGTAGCGGTGAAATAGCTGATAGCGATGATGTTGCACTTGTATTTCAGCAGGATCTGCACGCTCAGGCTGTACAGTACCGCGAGTGGAAACCCGATGTAGAAGACCCGTGCAGAAACTATGGGATTGGTGAGCTGGATGATAAGAAATGCGGCGGTGAGAAGCCAGCGGATGAGTACGCCCGTGTTCTCGATAAAGCAAATTCGTTCAGAAGGGTCGATGATTTCGCTGTAAACGTCCCTCTTGTCCATGTCTGTGCTCCCTCATTTTTTTAGGGGTGCAGGTTCACACACCTTCCGTCGCCTGTTTTCCATTGTACAGCAATTCCAGGGGCTGAAAAGACTAAATTTGCATCCCGAAGTAATGCGTGCGCTGTTTCTCTGCCTTTCCATTGGAAGGGGAGAGGATTTTGTTTTACAATAGGAGTATCCATTCGGGGGTTTCAATATCCACGAGGGATGTGTGAAAGGCCGTACAGGGAAGAGACGGTGAGGAGATTGTATGGCAGAGGGGAAAAGCATTCAGGGTAGTCTGTTTACAGGCGTTTGGGAGGTGGAGCAGGAGCTGTTGAGCACCCATAAACCGGTGGCCCCTGAATCGTCCGACGGGGACCGTTTTCTTATCCACGAGGTGCAGGAACTGATTCTTGGGATGAGCGCGAAAGGAACGCTGACACACCTGCTCTGTGTGGGATCACCGGAATCGAAGGTGGAGGGGTATGTTGGAAAACCCCTGCGGGCGGCCGTGGGCCCTGAACTGTCGCGAAACCTCCTTAGACACGTGAATCGGATACTCGAGTCAGGTGAGATCATGGCTTTTGACTTCACCTCTACGATGCTGCGAAACGAGCTCGAGTATGAGGTGCGGCTTTTCAGGTCCGGTGATGATGAAATCACGGCAGTCATACGGAACGTGGGTGAGAGCAGAATGGCGCAGCTGCGTCTCATGGAGAGTGAAAACCGCTACCGGCTTCTGCTCGATCAGTCCCTGCAGGGTACACTCGTTCTGCAGGATTTTAAAGTCGTGTATGCGAATGAGACGCTTGCCCGCATGGCCGGGATGAGGGTTCAAGAGCTGCTCAACCTCACCCCGGAAGAGCTGACACGCATGATACATCCTGAAGACCGTGAGCTCGTGTGGGGACGTTTCCGTGACAGGATGAGCGACAAAACTGTGCCGTCAAACTATGAATGCCGGTTTGTGCGCAGAGACGGAACCCTGCGGTGGGCGGAAGTCCACTCGAGCCGAATAGAATACCACGGGAGACCGGCCGTGCAGTCATCGATCATCGATGTCACGGAGAGGAAGAACGCCGAGGGGGCGCTGCACGTTGAGAAGGCCTACCTGGAGGGGTTGTTCGAGAATGCACCCGAGGCTATCGTGCTTGCAGACATCGAGAGCAGGGTGATGAGAGTAAACCCGGAGTTTACGCGCACCTTCGGGTACACTGGTGAGGAGCTGCAGGGAAAATGTATTGATGATGTTCTTGCTCCTCCGGAACTTCATGACGAAGCAGTCTCACTCACGAAACGGATATGGGGAGGGGAGCGGGTCTACGTTGAGACCGTGCGCATGCGCAAGGATGGGACCAATGTGGATGTGTCAGTGGTGGGCACTCCCATCGTGGTAAACGGGGAACAGGTTGCCGTGTATGGCATCTACCGCGACATTACCGAGCGTAAGGGCATGGAGGAAAAATACCGAATCCTCGTGGAAAACGCAACCGACGCCATTGTGATAATTCAGGACAACCATGTTACCTTTCACAACCCCAAGGCGGAAGCTCTTATCGGGTACACGGCAGAGGAGATGAAGGCACACGACTTTATCAATTTCGTGCATCCCGATGACCGTGAGCGGGTGATGGAGACATACCGGCGCTGGCTTACCAAGGAAGAACCGCCCAGCACCATCACGATACGGAAGGTGACCAAAGGTGGGGACATTATATGGGGAGAGGTCAGTGCGGTGCTGGTCTTATGGGAAGACCGGCCGGCTCTTCTCTGTTTCATCAGGGATATCAGCACCGAGAAGAAGCTCGGGGCTCAGCTCCAGCAGGCACAGAAGATGGAGGCCATAGGAACCCTTGCGGGTGGCATCGCCCACGACTTCAACAATCTCCTCCAGGCGGTGCTCGGATACGCCGACCTGCTCCTTCTCAACAAGGACCGCGGGGAGAATGGATACCGTGAGCTGCAGGGGATTCGCAACGCCGCTTTACGCGCTTCGGAGCTCACCCAGCAGCTGTTGACCTTCAGCCGAAAGGTCGAGAGCAAGCTTCGACCGGTAAACCTCAACAACGAGATCGTGCAGGTTCGCGAACTGCTTGGCAGAACCATACCAAAGATGATCGCCATCGATCTCAAGCTCGAAAAGTATCTGCGCACAGTCAATGCCGACCCCACGCAGATAGGGCAGTCTCTCATGAACCTCGCGGTCAATGCAAAGGATGCCATGCCCGACGGGGGTACCCTGACTATCGAAACGGGAAATGTCACGCTCGACGAAGAATTCTGCACATCCCATGTGGGGGCGAAACCGGGAGAGTATGTGATGCTCTCGGTTCGCGACACGGGCCAGGGTATGGACAAAGAGGTTCGGGCACACATTTTCGAACCCTTTTACACCACGAAGGCGCAGGGTACGGGAACGGGTCTGGGGCTGGCCATGGTGTACGGTATCGTAAAGAGCCATGGCGGCTACATCACCTGTGAGAGCGCGCGGGGCAAGGGTACGGCATTTTACATATACCTGCCGGTCATCGAGCAGGAAGCCCTGCTCATGGAAGAGGAGGAGACGGCACTCCCCAAAGGGGGCACGGAAACCATTCTCCTCATCGATGACGAGAAGCTGATCAGAGATCTCGGGGAAAAGGCCCTTTCCAGTTTTGGGTACATGGTGCTCACCGCTCCTGATGGAGTTTCAGCGATCAGGATGTATGGAAGGGAGTGGGAGCGCATCGATCTCATCATTCTCGATCTCATCATGCCCAAGATGAGCGGAGCGCTCTGCTTCGAGAGGATCATGGAGATAAACCCTGAAGCCAGGGTCATCATCGCAAGCGGCTACGCTGAAAACGGACGGATGAAGCGGTCGATCGAGGGCCGGGTGAAGGGATTTATCGGTAAGCCCTTCAATGTCAGGAAGCTCCTCAGGGTGATCAGAGAAGCCCTGGATGAGGATTAGCCTCTCCTGTCTTGTTGCGAGCGCTCGGCGTCCTCAATGGAATCGTATCCGAGCTGCTTGACCAGATTGCTGTATACCTCTTCAGAACCGTTGATCTCTCTCTTCAGAAGGTTTGTCATATCCCGGTACAGGAGCGAGAGCGTGTTGTCGGAATAGGTTTCGAGCTCACCCCTGAGATAGGTTTCAAAGGAAGTTCCCGATGGAGAATCCTCGGATGATGAGAGGGGACGCGCACCGGCCATGAGGGTGGGGTACTTCTCGAACATTTCCTGCTGCCACCGGTATTGAATGGCGGCGATCTCATCGATGAGGGGGTTCAGGTTCTCCCTGGGTATCAGGTCATCCATGCGGGCATACTTCATGGTCATCAGGTTCCTGCCTTCATCCTGTGCCAGTCGCAGGTCCTGCAGATAGCTGTCCAGCGTGTCCCGTGACCAGATGCTGAATTGCGCTTTCCGGTGCAGCCGGAAGCCATCGGGATGCTCTTGGCAGCTGTACCGGCCATCCGCCGGAACCGAGAGGAACATTTTCAGCTCCAGTTCGACGATCTGCTCGATGAGGCTCCTTTCATCATTCATGCTCATGCTCCTCTGGGTGGCCATGACAGGCCTCTTCCAATACGATAGTATCGATAGGTTTCACGCATCCCCTCAAGCAGGGAGGTGTACTGAAAATTCACGACGCGCTGCACGAGTGTTCCTGCATAGATGAGGTGTTCGTCGAGGGGGAAGGGCAGCGGTATCTGCCGGTTTTCGATCTCTGCGGCGGGCATGGTTTCGACCTTCAGGTTCTTCCCGGTCACCGTCTCGAACACCTCAACGAGCCTGAGGTATGAGACGAGTTCCTGCGCAGAGGCGTTGAAGGCCCTGTGCCAGGCAGCTTCGTTCCCCAGGCAGCCGATGATGATGCGGGCAACATCCCACACGGAGACGAATGAGAACAGCGCGAGGCCGTTTTCAGGAATGACGATGGGCTGGTTTTTCTCGATCAGGTCGAAAAAGTAGCTTTCCCTGGGTGCATAGTTGTACTTGCCGTATATGAAAGCCGGCCGTATCGTGGTGTACGGCAGGTCCAGCTCTTCGCAGCGGGATTGAAGCTCCAGCTCGGCCAGCCACTTGTTGTAGGCGTAGTCGGCAAAGGGGCCCAATTCCGGCTGCGGACCCGTGAGCTTGGGAGCTTCCTCTCTGACCGGCAGTTCGGCGGTGGGTGCGTACACCGAGGCAGTGCTGATATAGAGGTACTGTCTGGTCCTGCCTGAAGGAAGAACATTGAGGGTTCCTGTTATGTCTCCGGGAGTGTAGGCGCAGAAATCGATCACGGCATGCCAGTCCAGGGGAGGAAGAAGTTTGCCCATGCGTTCCAGATTATGTCTGTCACACACGATTTCGCTGACTTCCGCACTGCGAATGGGAATGTTCCCGCGGTTCAGTACATGGATACGATACCCCTCCTGCTTCAGGAGCTCCTCCACGAAGACCCGGCCCAGAAAGTAGCTGCCGCCGATGATCAGTATGTTTTTCATGATTTCTCCTTCACGGGCGAATGAGGGTTTCTGGCCTGGTATCACCTTCAGTTGATGACTGAGAAACGCGCGCGCAAGGCACTGTCCTGTATCCTTTCGTGCACGCTGTGTGCATGGTCGAGTAAAAAGTCGCTCGTGGAATCGGTCAGACCTTCCCGTCTGAGCTCCGCAATGAGCAGGGCGCAGATCTCCTCAATCATCCGGGCCTTACTCCAGAAATCAGTTTCCCCAACCAGTTTTCCAATCATCCCGTGTATCTGCTGACCCAGCACGGAAAGGCTCCGCACAGCTCGGTGCATCCATTTGTAGAAGGGGGTGAACCGGCGGTTGAGCAGGAACACGAGCGAAATCACGTCTGCACAAAACTTGGTCTCGGCGTAGTGCACGGCGAAGTACTCGTTCCGCTTCAGGGATCGTTTGAAGTTGTACTGGCCAGACTGGGCAATGGTCACGCAGCGTGAGGCGATTCTCTTCAACCGGACGTCCTCGGGATAGAAGTTTTGAAGCGCTTCCCGCCAGCGTGAAAAGACACCGAGGGGGTCGTGAAAGACCCTACCGTTGGTGCACACGGCGAGGGACTGCTCGGGGATGGCAAGCCACTCTATGGTGCTCTGCGGCACATGATCGAGTCCTGTATAGGTTTTGTAGAAGGACGAAATCTCACAGACCCCTGTTCTTCCCTCTTCTCCAGGGCTCGCCAGACGTGGTCCGAAACCCTGGAAGCTCCGGGGCAGACTTTCGTACGCCGACTGCAGGGGAACGCCGATACGTTCGTGATCCTTGGCCGTCAGCCATGCACAGAAACCAGGTCCCCAGTCATGGTCTCGTGAGAGCTCGTCGTCGAAACCGAAGCACTCGGAGCCCGGGCCTACCAGACCAGCAGCTATGCGGTTTGCATGTTCGGAGAACCGTTGGGCGATCATGGGTGCGCCGATCTCCCGATAGTAGGTTTCTGCCAGATCCAGGCCCTTCAACCGGAGCTCCTCGCCAGATTGCCGATGTTTTGCCGTGTAATTTCTGCCTTACGTTCAGCTCCTGCCTGCTCGTACAGTGGCAGTGCTTTCCTGTACCAGTCAAGCGCCTCCTCAGGCCGGTTACCCACGGCGTGTATGTAGGCGATATTGGTGTACTGATCGGCCATGCCCTCACTGTGACCCAGTTTCTCATACAGGGGGAGCGCCCGGTTGTAACTCTTCAGGGCCTGCTCATGCTCGTTCATATCCCGGTGTACCGAACCGATGTTGCCCCACTGTTCTGCGATATGCAGACTCCTGCCCAGCCTCTTGAATATACCGAGGGCAGCCTGGAAGTTTTTCATCGCCTCATCGTAGCGGTTCATTCTGGTCAGCATGAGACCTATGTTGTTGAGCACCCGGGCCTGCGCTTCAGGGTCATTCGACTTCTCGAACAGGGAGAGAAGCTCGGTGTAGGCTGCAAGTGCCTCTGCGGTTTTTCCCTCCCGCAAACTGGATTGAGCCCGTTCGGCAAGCTCCTCAGCCTTCTTTCTATGCTCGTCGAAAACCATGGAAGTATCTCCATTACTGGTCGAACAGGGAGACGGCACCGTAGAGCACGGCCTCGTCCCAGAGCTCGGCTTTCCGTATGTTGGCCGTGCGGTGTGCTTCGAAGAATGCTGCCTTGGACAGCATCGCCCTGATCGGGTTGATCATGCAATCATCCTCACAGGCCAGGCCGCCGCCGATGAGCACCACGTCGGGATCAATGGCAAGCAGAATGGTGATGATCGCGTATACCATGTTGCGGACCGCCTGTTCCATGACCTTTTGCGCAAGTGAATCCCCCATCTGTGCATGAGTGAACACATCTTCGGTGTCGAATGCCTCGAGACTGGAGAGGGATGATGCCATCCCTTGTTCCATGAGCCTCTTCGCTGTTCGTACGATTCCGGGACCCGAGGAGCTGTTGATGAGTATGTCCTGCTGACCGAAGTTGTCGACGGGTAGGGCCCAGATCTCGCCCGAAAGGTGGTTTGCGCCGTCGATGATCTTTTTATGCATGATGAAACCGCCGCCGATGCCGGTGCTGATGGTAATGTAGTAGACCGAGTCGTACCCCCTGCCGCCGCCGTGTACCGCTTCCCCGAGGGCGGCTGCATTGGCGTCGTTCTGAACCCGTACTGGCACTCCGAAGTATGATTCAAGCTCACCCCGAATATCGAAACCCTCCCAGGTCGGGAGGTTCGGCAGTCTCCTGAATATGCCGCTGTCCAGGTCGATGGGGCCCGGCGCACCGATGCCGATCGCCGAGAGCCTTCCCCGGTCTTCGGCGAGGAACCCTCCGGCAAGGTGTTTCAGGTCGTCGAGGAACCGGGACGCGTCGCTTTCCGTTGCTATCTTGTTGCTCTTCACGAGCGCGCCGCCTTCGAACCGGGCAAGCCAGGTTTTCGTTGCGCCGATGTCGATCCCCAGTACCATCCCATTTCTCCGTTGAAAAGGCAATCTGATGCGTTAACACTTCTATCTATGCACACAGTAAGGGAGAAAGGCGCTACGGGCAAGGGGTGATTTGTCGGTCCGTCACATGGGCTAATGCTTCTTACAAGATTTTCTGATGACAATACTGGGTCGCAACACGATGTGATTGGGTGAATGAACCCGTTTTTTCATGAGATCGATGAGAAGATGCATTGCGTTTCTTCCCATCTCGTAGGTGGGCTGAGAGATCGTCGTGAGTGAGATTGCAGAGGAGAAGGGAATATCGTCATACCCGATGATCGATACATCATCGGGAATGGAGAAGCCTCTGTCTTCCAGTGCCTGTTTTGCGCCAAATGCCATGATGTCGCTGGAGGCAAATATGGCGGTGAAAATCTTACCCGAGTCGATCAACCGCGTAATCCCGCCGTATGTGGTGTTCCAGTCATGCTCTCCCTGAACAACAAGCTCTCCCCTGTGGGTAACGCCCTCCTCCTGCAATCCCTTTCTGAAACCCCTGTAGCGCTCCCTTTCCGTACTGAGGTACTTCGGGCCGGCGATATAGACGATATCGCGATGGCCGAGGGAGAGGAGATATTTTACTGCCTGATGGGCGCCTTCCTCGTTGGCTGAAGTGACACAGTTCGTTTTTTTATTTTCGATAGTGCGATCGAGAAATACGAGAGGGAAATCCTCCTGGAGCAGCAAAGCCCAGAACCTGGACCTGAAAACAAAGCCATTAAAAATCCGCCAAAAAGGCAAATCATTCTATTAAATCGGGAACAACCCAAAGGACATTGCCCTCTCCAGGGGAAAGCCTATAAACTTATATCCAGATGGCAACTGAGAAATGAGGAACCGAAATTGTTTAAGAGGATTTTTCGATACATAAATAAACCACGCCTGCTAATTAATTCCCTTTGGGGAGAAAAATATAAGCCTAGATTGGTTGATGGCTATGTTGTCCCCATGTCAAATAGACAGTGGAGACAGTATAAGAGACATGAAAAATGGCTGTCCGAGAGGGAAAAGATCACGACTCTATACAGAAAACACCGGCAAA
>Ga0209427_10006402_pt1 | contig 13439 bp, 2 predicted proteins | sample DeeMarSWOR136_30_FD_187465 | JGI IMG/M metagenome (GOLD analysis project Ga0209427, IMG submission 187465) | Marine sediment microbial communities from White Oak River estuary, North Carolina - WOR-1-36_30 (SPAdes) (version 2) | ecosystem: Environmental > Aquatic > Marine > Intertidal zone >... | reverse complement strand
TGTATGGAGGTAGGTCTGATTACCCCGCCATTTGGTTTAAATATCTTCATTCTCTCCGGAGTAATTAACGTCCCGGTTGGCACACTTTACCGTGGCGTATTACCATTTGTGCTCGCCGATTTTTGTCACATTGCTCTCTTGGTCGCGGTACCTTCACTTTCATTATGGCTGCCTAGTACGATGTAGCTGCAGCCTGCCAAGCAAATATATTCTGCTCAACCCTAGTTGCTGGCAAATACACAAACACCTCTCGTTGACATGATTTAGTTAGTGTGGTGGGGCGAGGAGCCAGAATTGTGCTGGTTTTAACGAAACCGCCCTTTAATCAGGGTGTTGTGGGTTCGAGAGCAGCACGGCCTATCAAGACTGAAATCAGCCCTACCTGGCTGTGTGATTCGGCGAGGAGCTCAGGAGGCTCTTCTTCTAAATACAAAGAGGATGGTCAATCCTATTATCACCACTGCGGCGGCTATAATCCCACCAATCAATGGCCAGTTTGTCGAGGGTTCGCCTTCCTCTGCTGGTGCTGCTGGTTGATATGTGTCTGGGGCCGCTACGGTAAAGCTACCGCTTAACCCATCTACATCAACGCTATAGGTGCCGGCCTCATCCCGGCTCACCGTAAAGCCAACACTTTCACTGGCACCGGGCCCAAGGGTTAGCTCGCTGGTCTCTTCCACCACACCATCTATCTTAAGCGTTAGCGTATAGCTTCCGAGACAACTACCGGTATTGTTGACCGTGACGCCGATGGTTACCATTTCCCCACTAGAAACATCAGTCGGAGATATGGATAGGTCGCTGCTGCTGAAATTAGTTTCCCCTAGGGTTGTGAAGGTGTAAACATCGGATATGGCCAGGTTGCCAGCCCGATCCCTTGACATGGTCCGATAGCTATAGGTGGTACAGGGGGTCAATCCGGTGAGTTGGACATGATGCTCGTTAACATATGTCATATCAAGGTGTGATAGCATGACGGTACCAGCCTCGTATTCCACCTGACTGGTACTTTGCTCAGTTGTTCTCCAGCAGATGTCAGCCGTGGTCTCGGTAATGCCTTCATAGCAATATGAAACGCTTGTAATCCAGGGGGCGGTGGTATCTGACCCCGTTGGCGCTGGCCTCTCCCCGCCACCACCGAAAATGGAACCGGTTAATTGAGCGAGGGTTGGTGTGGTATCGCCTCTTATCTTGGCCCACACGTAGCCGCTATAAGCCGGTGGGCCGACGATATTCGTGGTGTTCACCCCGCTGTCCGAGCATACCACCCAGCTGGTGCCGTCCCACCAGCGCATACTCAGCGTTGCCTCGTCCAGTCCCATAATTTCGGCATCAGTATAGTAGAGCCTGATTTCAATCTCGCTGACACCAGACGAGTCGTCAATGTGGACATCAATATACTTGCCAAAATCTCCACTGAAGTCGCCGCCCGGTTTATCGGAATACTTGGTCACGGTTACAATAGCGCTTCCCGTTACTATTACCTCGGCATCAGCCCCATCAATGTTATCCAGCGTGCCATCAGTTATAATTCCTGCCTTGGCACCCTCAACCCAGACACCCAGCCAGGGGTTGTAGTCGACATTGGTGCTGACTTCGTCACCGGTGCCGGGTCCTTCGCCGCCGGGGCCGCTGGTATCACCCCACCAGTTGTTGGTGGCGTCAAGCGTCACGAGGCAACCCGCGCCGCCGTAGCTGTAAAAGACTCCGTCACCGATATTGTCCACTATGTTGTTAAGGTTAACGTTAATGTCGGCGGTCTCGTCGGCGGCGTCAATGCGAATACCCGTGGTCGTTCCGGTGTTTTCGGCCACGGTGTTGCCGTGGATGAGCAGCCTGCCGCCAGCGACATTGCCAACCAGTATACCCGGACCACCGTTTCCTTCATAGGTGACAGGGGCGCCGCCGGGGATATCCTGAGTCCAGGCGCCGACATGATTGGCCGCGATGATGACATCACCAGAGGTTTCAGCGATATATAGTCCGGTAAGATTAACCACGGTGTACGAGTTCTCGGCAATCTTGTTGTTGATGATAGTCATCGAGCCGGTAGACGTTATCATGAAGCTGACATTTATTCCTTTGGAGCCATTACCACCATACCGATGGCTGTTCACACCATCAGATTGGGTCCAGGCGCCGATATAGTTGTTATTTATGGTAACAGCGCCCTCAACATCCAGCCCGACGCCAAACTCAATACCGTCCACGTCGTTTTCGGTTATCTTGTTGCCCTCAATGATAACGACGCCGGTGGGGGCTACGTATTCAACGGTAATACCATGGTTGCCGTTGCCAGTAAAGTAGCCGGCTCCGGTGGCAAGGTCGTAGTCGTAAGCGCCGATAACATTATTGGTGATAACAAGTTGCCCATAACAGCCGAGGAGGAGACCGTCGGCGATGCCATTCTTGCCATTTTCCGCAATCTTACAGTTGTCAATGAGGACGCTCCCGGTCTCCTCTATTATACCAATAAGTATGCCATCGCCGTCGTTACCCGGATAGCTGGTGGCTGTTTCACTATCGTAGTAGGCACCGATAACGCTATCGGTAATCTCTATCGTGCTGGCAATATTAGTCAGGCTAATGCCGGGAAGGTCAGAACCATTATCGCTGATAACGCATTCGTTAATGAAGATGTCTCCATCAAGCCCGTCTCCACCAAAGATACCGTTGCCGTTATTGTGGATGAGGCAGTTGGACACCGTAATGCTGCTACCGCTGTACATATGCTCAATATAGACGCCAGAGTCCCCCGCGGTAATGGTGAGGCCGGAAATGGTGGCATCTCCACCGAAGCTGAAAAATTGGAATACGTTGCCTGCCGCCGGGTCAACGATGGTATCATGCCAGTCACCGGAGACAGATTCTACCGTCAGAGACTTGTCTATAGTGAGGAACTTTTCAATGTAGTTACCGGGATAGACATTGACCGTACCGCCGGGGAGAGCAGCGGCAATGCCGTCCTGGATGGTGGCGAAGGCATTAACGCCAAAGATATAGCCGTTCACGGGGTCACCCGGCGTAGTGCCAACCCAATCATTGTCCACCCAGACCTGGGCCAGGCACTCATCAATGCCCATATCCACCGTGGCGGTACTGTTGCCATCACCATCCATAATCCGCGGCTCGTCCTCGAAGTCGGTGGTCAGCCCGCCGGGCACGGCGGCATTGCTTCCAGCGTCAATGCAAGGCGAACCCGGCTGGAGGTGGTAGTCGTCCGCACCGGGGTTGGCAAACATCGGGTCGGCGTCAATATTGCCGGTTCCGCTGTATCCACCCTGGACATCGCAGTAGCTGACCGTCGGCGCAGCACCATTGTCGTCATATATCGCTTCACCGTTGCCCCATAGTATGCAGTTGGTGACTGTGGGTGAGGAGTTGTCGTTGTACATCCCGTCGCCGTAGTAAGCCGAGTTTCCGGAGAAGGTGCAGTTGGTGACTGTGGGTGAGGAGTCGTCGTTGTACATCCCGCCGCCCTTGTTATCAGCCGTGTTGTCGGAGAAGGTGCAGTTGGTCAGCTCCGGTGAGGAATAATTTTCATTGTGTGCCCCACCGCCAATGTAAGCCGAGTTGCTGTCGAAGGTACAGCCGTCTACCGTCGGTGAGGAGTGAGTAATGTTGAACATCCCACCGCCGCCGCTATCAGCCGAGTTGCCGGAGAAGGTGCAGCTGGTCACCGTCGGCGAGGAATAATCGAAGTTAAGCATCCCGCCGCCATCAATAGCCGAGTTGCCGGAGAAGGTGCAGCTGGTCACCGTCGGCGAGGAGAAGTCCTCATTATACATACCTCCGCCTATATCAGCATCATTGTCCTCAAATGTGCAGTTGCCCACCTTTGGCGAGGAATAATTCGTGTTGTACATGCCGCCACCGCTGCCGTATTCAGACTCGTTGTCGGAAAAGGTACAGACGGTGACCGTCGGCGAGGATTCCGCATCGTTATACATCCCACCACCTCTGTCCTCTGCCCAGTTAGCGGAGAAGGTGCAGCCGGTCACCGTCGGCGAGGAGCTATTGATATTCGCCATCCCACCGCCATAGTCTGCCAAATTAGCGGAGAAGGTGCAGCCGCTCACCGTCGGCGAAGAGTTGTCATTATTGAACATCCCGCCGCCTCTCCAAGCCTCGTTTCCGGAGAAGGTGCAGTTGCTTACCGTTGGCGAGGAGTCATCGTTATACATCCCACCACCGTAGTCCTCTGCCGAGTTGCCGGAGAAGGTGCAGTCGGTGACCGCCGGCGAGGAGCTGTTATCATTGAACATACCGCCGCCTACAAGAGCATCGTTTCCGTCGAAGGTGCAGTTGCTCACCGTTGGCGAGGACCCGTAGTTGGACATCCCGCCGCCTTCTTCATTATCGCCGTTGGTGATGGTGAAGCCGTCCAACACGGTCGTGGCGCCCACGCCGTCGGCGGTGACCACCGCGCCGTTGCCGCCGCCATCAATGATGCTTGAACCAGCGCCGGCACCCAGCACCTCCACCCCATCTCCTAGTCTGATGTTCTCATAGTAGGTGCCGGCGGCCACGTTCACGGTGCTGCCGGTCACGGCGTCAATGCCTTCCCGAATCTCATCGAAGGCATCGTAGCCCCACACGTGGCCGTCGTTCCCGCAGCTAGCACAGTAATCATCATCCACCCAGACCTCGGTGGGCGCTGGCATGTATTCATCAGCACCCATGTCCACCGTAGCCGTGGTATCGCCGTCACCATCGTAAAGGCGGGGCTGCCCATCAAAGTCGGTGCTGGGCAAGGATAGCGCCGAGTTGTTGCCAACATCGATACAGGGGGAGGTTTCTTGCAGGCGGTAGTCATCCTCCAAGACGTCAACAAACAGGGGGTTGGCATCAATGTTGCCCGTTCCGGCATAGCCACCCTGGACGTCGCAGTAGCTGACCACAGGCGTTGAACCGCCATCGTTAACTATATCCCCGAAAGGGACATCCCAGAATATGCAGTTGGTCACTATCGGGTTGGAATTATTGTTGTTAAACATCCCGACGCCGAGTTGAACGCTAGTGTTACCTTCAAAGGTGCAGTTGGTCACCGTCGGCGAGGAGTTATCGTTATACATACCGCCGCCTTGACCGGCGTAGTTTCCGGAGAAGACGCAGTTTACGACCGTTGGCGAGGAGTCATTGTTGTACATACCGCCACCATATGTGGAGGCATCGTTATTGAGGAAGATACAGTTGCTCACCACTGCCAGCGAGCCGTTGATGTTACGCATTCCGCCGCCGTTGCCAGTGACATCGCCGCCAGTGATGGTGAAGCCGTCAAGCACGGTCGTGGCGCCCACGCCGTCGGCGGTGACCACCCTGCCGTTGTCGCTATCAATGGTGGTCTCATCAGCCCCCGCCCCCAGCACCTCCACGCCGTCAACCAGATTAATGCTCTCGAGGTAGTAGCCCGCCGCCACGTGGACGGTGCTGCCGGTCACGGCATTGATGCCGTCCTGAATGAAGGCGAAGGCGTTATATCCGAAGAACTTGCCCGGCTCGACCTCGTCGCCGGGTTCTGCGTCCATCCAGTTTTCATCCACCCAGACCTCGGTCGCCAGATACTCGTCGGCGCCCATATCCACCGTGGCTGTGGTGTCGCCATTACCGTCAATGAAGCGTGAATCGCCCTCGAAGTCGGTGGTCAGCCCAGCTGCGGTCGCCGCCGCATTGTCCCCGTTATCAATGCAGGGAGAGCCTGCCTGGAGGTGGTAGTCGCCCGCGCCGGGGTTGACAAACTTTGGGTCGGTGTAGAGATTGTCGGTCCCGATGTATCCACCCTGGACATCGCAGTAGCTAACAACGGCCGAGGAAAGATATCCGTCGTATATCTCACCACCGGTATCGCCCCAGAGTATGCAGTTGTTAAGTGTCGGCGAGGATTCGTAGTTGCACATCCCGCCGCCGTCGTCATAGGCCGTGTTTCCGGAGAAGGTGCAGTTGGTCACCACTGGGTTGCACGCAATGAAATTGTCCATACCGCCGCCGTCATTCTCAGAAAGGTTGCCGTAGAAGGTGCAGTTGCTCACCGTCGGCGAGGAGCCAAATTGGTTGCATATCCCACCGCCGCCGTCATCGGCCGTGTTTCCAGAGAAGGTGCAGTCGGTAAGCGTCGGCGAGGAGCTTTCTGCATTGCACATCCCGCCGCCGGCATCAGCCGTATTGTTATTGAAAGTACAATCGCTCAACGTAGGCGAAGAGCCGAATTGGTTGCACATCCCGCCGCCTATGTAAGCCTCGTTGCTGGTGAAGTCGCAGCCGGTCAAGTCCGGGGCAGATTCATCGTTATACATCCCGCCGCCGTAATCCTCAGCCGTATTACCGGAGAAGGTGCAGTCGGTCAAATCTGGGTCGGAGTATTCGTTATACATCCCGCCGCCTTCACCAGCCGTGTTAGTGGAGAAGGTACAGTCGGTCACCGTGGGCGAGGAGCTGTCGTTGTGCATCCCACCGCCATAATCTGCTGAATTACCAGAGAAGGTGCAGCCGGTCACCGTCGGCGCGTACAACTCGTTCCACATCCCGCCGCCGTAGCCATAGGTGCCCCAATCGGGGTAACTGCTAGCATCGTTACCGGTGAAGGTACAGTTGGTGACCGTCACCGGTGATGAGCAGTGATAATTGCAAATCCCGCCGCCGTAGGTGTTGTCGTAGTAATTTTGAACCGAGTTGCCAGTGAAATCGCAATCGGTAATCGTTGCTGAGGAATCCCAGTTGGCGAGACCGCCGCCGTAGGACCTGGCCGTGTTATTGGAGAAGGTACAGCCCGTCAACGTCAGCGAGGAGGAGACGCTATAAATCCCGCCGCCGTAACTGGCTATGTTGCCATCGATGGTACAATTGCTCACCGTCATCGTGGAGCTGTTAATGTACATGCCGCCGCCGATAGATTCGGTAACTGTACCGCCATTGGTAACGGTGAAGCCGTCAAAAGTTGCTGAGGTTACACCATCGGCGGTAACCACCTTGCCATTTCCAGTGCCAGAAATAGTGGTGGAGCCAGCCCCGGCTCCCAACACATCCACTCCACTCCTCAGGGTGATATTCTCGTTGTAGGTGCCGGCTAAAACGTGGACGGTGCTGCCGGCCACGCCGTCAATGCCGTCCTGGATACTGTCGAAGGCATCGTAGCCCCAGGTATGGCCGTCATTCCCGCAGCCATCACAGTAATCATCATCCACCCAGACCTCGGTGGGGGGTGGAGGGTACTCGTAGGCGCCCATGTCCACCACGGCTCCTGGAATATCGTCGCCATCGGCAATGCGGGGCCATCCGTCGAGACCGGTGGTCAGCCAGACAGGCACGGCCGTGTTGTCGCCGGCATCAATGCAGGGTGAGCCTGGCTGAAGGTGAAAGTTGTTGGCGGCGGCGTTGACAAACAGGGGATCCGCACAGATATTGCCGGTTCCGGGATATATATCCCACTCGTTGTCCTGGATATTGCAGTAGTTGACCACGGGGTTTGAAGCAACAATGTTGCCAATCTCGCCGCCGATGTCGCCCCAGAATACGCAGTTGGTTATCGTCGGGTTGGAGGCCGATGCGTTGCACATCCCGCCGGAGCTATCCGAAATAGCCATGTTTTTTGAGAAGGTGCAGTTGGTCACCGTTGGCGAGGATACGCTGTTGTGCATCCCGCCGCCTTGAGGGCCGTAGTTGTCCAAGAAGATGCAGTTGACCACCGTCGGCGAGGATTCACTGTTGTACATCCCGCCACCGCTGCCGGTAGCATCGTTGTTATAGAAGATGCAGTTGCTTATCACCGCTTGAGAGCCGTTAATGTTGCGCATGCCAGCGCCGTTTGGTGCGCTGCCGTTTTGGATAGTGAAGCCGTCCAGCTTGGTCGTGGCGCCGACGCCATCGGCGCTGACCACCCGGTTGGTGCCACCGCCGTCAATTATGGTAACATCAGCCCCCGCCCCCAGCACCTCCACCCCATCCTTCAGGTCGATGCTCTCGGCGTAGGTGCCCTCTAAAACGTGGACGGTGCTGCCGACCACGGCGTCAATGCCATCCTGGATGCTGTTGAAAGCGTCCCACTGCCAGATCAGGCTAGGGTCGTAAGCATCCACATCTGTCTGAGAGGTCCAGTCATTGTCCACCCAGACCTCGGTGGGGGGTGGTACATGTTCATCGGCGCCCATGTCCACGGTGGCAAAGGTGTCGCCGTTGCCGTCAATGAAGCGTGAGTCACCTTCGAAGTCGGTGGTCAGCCCGGCCGCAATCGCTGCCGCATCACTGCCGGTATCAATACAAGGTGAGCCTGATCGCAGGTGGAAATCGCCCGCGCCCGCGTCAGCAAACACTGGGTCGGCGTTTATATTGCCGGTTCCGGCATATCCCCCCCGGACATTGGAGTAGGTAATCACTGGCGCTGACCCGTTCTCATCATATATCTCATCAACGCTGTGGTCCCAGAGTATGCAATTGGTCACCGTCGGCGATGAGATATTGTTGTACATCCCGCGGCCCTTGGGATCAGTAGCACCGACCGTGTTGCCGTAGAAGGTGCAGTTTACCACTGTTGGCGAGGAATAGACGTTCTCCATCCCGCCGCCGTAGCCAATATCGGCACGGTTACCGGTAAAGATGCAGTTGGCCACCACGGGGTTGCAGGCTTCAGAGGGCTGACTACCGCGGTTGGACATGCCACCGCCACTCCCAAAAGCCCAGTTGATCTCAAAGATGCAATCGACCACCGTGGGGTGGCTGGCTATATTGTTTGCCATCCCGCCGCCGATGCTGCTAGACTGGTTGTTGTAGAAGGTGCATCCGGTCACCGTCGGCGAGGAATGTCCATTGTACATTCCACCGCCGAATGTAACACTCAAGTTACTATTGAAGGTGCAGTTGGTCACCGTTGGGTTGCAGTAGTAGTTGTACATCCCGCCACCGGCGTCATCAGCCGAGTTACCGGAGAAGGTGCAGCCGGTCACCGTCGCTGAGACGCCAATATGACTGTACATGCCGCCACCGTAGTCAGCCGTGTTGGTGTTGAAGGTGCAATCGGTCACCGACAGCGTTGAGGTGTAGCTTGATATCCCACCGCCGTAGGTGGTGTCATAGTCGCTGGGGGCCGTGTTGTTGGAGAAGGTGCAGTTGGTTATCGTCACCGATGAGCAGCTACCGTTGTACATCCCGCCGCCGTCGAAATAGGCCACGTTATCGGAAAAGGTGCAGTTGCTCACCGTCAGCGCCGAGCAGTTAGTATTGTACATCCCACCACCGCGAAATTCAGTACCGTCGGTGACGGTGAAGCCGTCGAAGGTGGTGGCCGTAGTTATATTATTAGCTTGGACCACCGAGTCGTTGTCGTCGCCATCGATGATGCTTGAGCCTGCCCCCGCCCCGTATACCGATACCCCGTTAACCAGGGTGATGTTCTCGTTGTAGGTGCCAGCGGCTACGTGGACGGTGCCAGGGGTTAAGGTAATGGCATCAATGCCGGCCTGGATATTATCAAAAGCATCAACGCCCCAGGTGTGGCCGTCATTTCCGCAACTACTGCAGTAATCATCGTCCACCCAGACCTCGTTTATCCCATTGGCCAGAGCCGGCGCCGCTGTCACCAGGCTGAGACCAAGCACTAGAGCCATCAGGATGCTCAGAATTCTAGCTTTCATCTACCGGTCCTTCCTACCTCGGCTATTGTTTAACTGCATAACTAACTAACAGGTAAAAAAAGAGGCCAAAAAGGGTTTCTAACCCGATTAGCCTCTGCTCCCTGAGCTTACCTGTATTTTCACTAACAGCTTCAATATTTAGGCATAAGCCATGCGATATTTCTAGGCATTAGAATAAGCGTTTTCCCTCAATTTGTCAATAAGCCAGTATTACAAGCTCCTGTTTTCCCCGAGCTGAAGCTGGAGTACTACCCCTTGAAAAAATCAGGGTGTCGCCGGTTTGAGAACTGCACGGTCTACCAAGTAAACGATAACATCGCCCACATTAGTCCCTGTATCCCCGGTGACTATCAGCGAGTTGCCCAGCTTTTTCAATAAGGTATGGCTGTCGCACCTTTCGACATATGATTCTATATCTAATTCCTTGGCCCGGGCGACATCAATCGAACCTTGGTCAACGATAGCGCCAGCAACATCGGGCAGAAAATCGGAGCCGTCAGTGCCAACACTAGCTACCACCCACTGGCCGGCATAGCCTGCCATCGCCAGCAGCGAGACAGCGGCATAGTGCTGGTTACGGCCTCCACTACCCGCGTCAGGGGGCAACCTGATGGCTGTTTCGCCGCCGATGAGCAAAACATTATGTCGAGTATATTTGTAGTCTAATATCTCTTTGGCCCTTGCATAAGCCACCTTTGCCGTATCACCCGTCTGCTGACTGGTTATAATATGGGGGTTAAAGCCGAGCTCCTTAGCTTTAGCCGCCATAGCCTCCAGGGCCAGCTTATTATCACCGATGATATAGTTATAGCAGTTGCTTAGCGTCTTGGGCGTCTCGGGGGCCTCGCCACGCTGCCCCCTCTCAATGAATTCTTTTACCCTTTTCGGCGCCTTGGCTAGCAGATTGTATTGCTTCAATACATTATAAGCGTCGGCGAAGGTGGATGGGTCGGGGGTGGTGGGGCCAGAGGCGATAGTGGCCAGGTCATTGCCGATAACATCGGATAGTATCAGAGAAATAACCTTTGCTGGATAGTAAAAAGCGCCCAGTTGACCGCCCTTGACTCGCGAGAGGTGTTTTCTCACCATATTGATTTCGTCTATTTTCGCCCCTGAGCTGATAAGAAGTTCGGTAATTCTTTGCTTATCTTTTAAGCTCACCCCGTCCGCAGGGTAAGGCATAAGCGCCGAACCGCCGCCCGAGAGCAGACAGATAACGATATCGTTTGCATCTATCGAATGACGCTCTTTGAGGGCCAGCATTTGGCTGACGCCGTCGACGCCACGCTGGTCGGGAGCGGGATGGCCAGCAACTATAACTTTAATCTTTCGCGTTTTGGCCCGCCCGCCCTTGAAGTTGACCACTCCCGTGGTTATGTTTTCGATGCCGATAATGTCTTCAAGGCTTTGTGCCATAAGCCCGCTGGCCTTGCCGCCGCCGATGACGAATATACGGTTTGTCTCTGACAGCGAGAAGCTATCGTCCTGTATGGTAATGGTGTGGCGGGGAGCATCATAGCTGACAGCCGCCCTCATCATATTCGGGGGGAGGACGCGCTTAATGCCGACTTCAATAATCTGTAAGACCTTATTTCTCGGCTCGGTGGTGGCTAGCTCGGTGCGGTTTTTAATAATCATGGCTACCTTTATAATACACTAACGCCTTGCCCCATGAAACCAACCTTTAAGCAGAGCTTGACGCCAGCTATAGATAACCTCTAAAATTGCGCAGTGCTTTAGGCGGCGGTTGAACTTCAAAGAAAGGAACTAGTGCACTATACGATGGCAGATGTAACGTGGCGTAACTATAAAGAAGAGAAGCATTCCAAGCCGTCCCCGTTAAAGGGTATACGCGTGCTTGAGGTTTGCACCCTGCTTTTAGGCCCGGCTGGGCCTGGTTTCGCCGCTGAGATGGGCGCCGAGGTCATCAAGTGCGAGTTTCCCCCTATGGGCGATACCTGCCGTGACCTGACTCCCTTCGGTTATCTTTTCCGGGAGCAGGGCCCTGCCTTCGCCCACATGAACACCAACAAATACTGGCTGGGGCTGGACCTACACGTGAGCGAGGCCCAGGAGGTCTTCCGTGAGCTTGCCGCCGGGTCCGACGTCATCGAGAACAACCTGAGGCCAGGGGTGATGGAGAGCTGGGGTATCGGCTACCGCCAAATCAGGGAAATCAACCCCAGAATCATCTATCTAGCCAAGAACGGTTTCGGCCAGTGGGGTCAGTATGCCCGTGAGAACCGTCCCTCCAACGACGGTGCTTCGCAGGCATTTTCCGGGTACGCCTGGCTTTCCAGCTTCCCCAACCAGCCGCCGCTGAAGAGCCGCCTCTATATCTGTGATAACTACGGGGCACTGATGGGTGAACTGGCGGTACTGGCCGCCCTGCACCACCGTGAAAAGACGGGAAAGGGGCAGTTCATTGAGCTTTCGCAAAGCGAAGCCATTATGCGGGCGATAACTTGGGTCTGGCCATACCAGCAGCTCACGGGTAAGATAGCCATGCCTGCGGGCAACCGTGATTTATCCATCTGCCCCGCTGATACCTTCTACTGTGCCGATGATAGCTTCGTAGCTATAGCCGCACCAGCCCCGGATGAATTTAAGGGTTTATGCACCGCGATGGGAAGGCCGGAGCTAGCTGACGACCCCCGATTTAAGGAACACCTAACTCGGCTTGAGGAGGACAACGCTAGCGCTATCCTCAAGATTATTGCCGACTGGGCGAGGAGAAAGGCGGCCAAAGAGGTTGAAAAGCTAGCGGAAAAACACGGCTTCGCCGCCAGCCATGTCTATGACACCAAAGAAGTGGTGGATGATAAGCATTTTGTGGAACGGGGCTTTATGACCGAGGTCAATGACGCCATTCTTGGCAAGTACCTCGACCACGAGTTCCCGGTGATGATGTCCCAGAGCCCGCCCAATGTGGAATGGGGGGTAAGGGCGGTGGGCTTCGATAACGAGTATATAATGACCGAGATTCTAGGCAAGAGCGAGGAGGAGATTAAAAAGCTCTACGAGTGTGGAGCTTTGGGCAAATGGGCTGATGTGCCGACGCGCTGCCCGCCTTCAAACTGGGATGGCAAGTCCGGGCTAAGAAAGCCGCTGGACCTTTCCTCGTTTGCCTGCAAGGCTCCTCCGTCTAAGAAAAACAAAGAGGCACTTAAAGAACAGGCCGCCTTTCTGGATAAGATAAGGGATAGAGATGACCCCGCTATTGCCCATACCCAGCCCGAAGCCCTGGATGATATAATCGTCCTCGACCTGAGCTATAAGAGCTATGCTGGCTGCTACTGCTCCTCGATGCTGGCTGAATTCGGGGCTAAGGTGTTACGGATAGAGCCGCCGGAGGGTGATTTTATCAGGACATGCACTCCCTACGGTATGCTGCATAAGGGTGAGGGGCTTAACTACCTGACCGAGGGCCGAAACAAACACCACATAACCCTCAACCTAAAAGAGGCGGAGGGCAGGAAGATATTGAAAAAGCTGGTAGCCAAGGCCGACGTGCTCATCGAGACATTTAAACCCGGGGTTATGGATGAGTGGGGAATTGGCTATGAGCAGCTAAAGAAGATTAACCCCAAGCTGATATTTGCTTCCATAACCGCTTTCGGGCAGTTCGGGCCCATGAGCCAAATCAACATGCCCGACTACGACAATATCGCCCAAGCGCGTTCGGGTGTGCAATCAGCCACGGGAGAGGTTATGCCCGAGGGCAAGAGCTATGACGAGTGCCCCTGGGCAGTGCCCACCAAGGCGGGGCCCTGGATAGCCTGGGTGCAACCAGGAACATTTATGGCCGTCGGCATC
>Ga0209427_10006397_pt1 | contig 13443 bp, 9 predicted proteins | sample DeeMarSWOR136_30_FD_187465 | JGI IMG/M metagenome (GOLD analysis project Ga0209427, IMG submission 187465) | Marine sediment microbial communities from White Oak River estuary, North Carolina - WOR-1-36_30 (SPAdes) (version 2) | ecosystem: Environmental > Aquatic > Marine > Intertidal zone >... | reverse complement strand
AAAGCTCTTCGGCACACTGCCCGCCGCTGTTAGTGTTATAGTAACTTCTATTTATCTTTCCGCCCCGCTTGCAGCAAAGTTCGGTAACGTCAAGGAACAATTCATGATTGCATTTATGGTGATGGCCATAAGCTGTTTTGTTCTGCGCCAGCTTGGCGGAAGATGGTGGTGGGCAGCTCTGGCCGGCGCCTTCGTGATATGGGCCCCTTTGTTCAAGCAGACAGGCGCCTCAGCTATGGCCGCAATAGGTCTGTTTGTCCTGATTCAGCCGCTCTTCAAGCACAGAAGCTGGAAACAGACAGGCTCGGATATAGGATTGTTGGCCGCAGGTGCGATAATTGCAATAACACCTGCATGTATCTGGCTGCAGGCATACCACGACGGCCAAATGTTACCTTATGCTTTTGTATGGAAGCCAATAATCTCATCCTTTACAAGTTCCCCTAAAGAGCCCGAAGCTAATCCCGCAGAATCCGAAACAGAACAAAACAATACTCAGGACAAACCGGAGCAAAGAAGTCTGCTTATGAAGCTGTTGCCGGGATATGTCTCCGAAAGCTGGGAATCTCTGGAACCCACAGAAAGAAAAGAGGTGGCGAGAAGGATTTTTCGTTATTATAAGCTCTTGATACTTCCAATAGCCCTTGCACTGGCCGCGATTGCAATAAGAATCGTTCGGCTGATTCGCAGGATTGCACCGGCGGAAAAAACTGCAAAAACTAACTACGACCGCTTTGTCTTTCTCTTTGCCGTGTGGTGGCTGCTGGATATGGCCTTCGTTTGGATTAGCCCGCGCTCCTATGAGCAATACTATCTGCCGTTAAACGCCTCCGCTGCAATGCTCGGCGGATACTTCATTGCCACTTATAACAAACTGCTGGAAAATCCCGTAAACAGGAATATATGGAGGGTCGTTGGTATTATAGGCATTCTCGTAATGATAGCAATGTCGTGGCACATATTCTTCGGTATAGAAAAAAGCCCCCATTCAGATACAGACTACGGAGGAAAACGAAGGGGGTATGCCCAGAAGCTAAAAGAAATAGCCGACCGAAAGAAAGGGGCAAGGGGTGCATGGGAAGTTCTGGGCGATTACATTCGCAACAATTCCACAAAGAACGATACGATTTACGTCTGGGGCTGGGTGCCGGGAATATATGTACAGGCACAAAGATTAAGTTCGGTGCCCGAAGCCTTTGAGGGAACAATGCATACACTCTCTCCGGCAGTGCTATCGAAAAAAATCCAGGCAATGGTAAGCACCTTTGAAAAAGAACCCCCGAAGTTTATTGTTGATACACACAAGATCCACTTCCCGTGGGACAGGCCACCCTTAGAGCTGTGGCCGACTACACCAAAAGGACTTTTACCAAACGACGAAGTAACTGTCGCCCGCTTTGATACGATGTATTCAAAACTGCTCAGGGAAAAAATCAATCCCGCACAGGAGCGTATTTATAAGCAGCTTACACGATGGAACATCAACAGTCTTATGGATATGGCCGATCCCGATGAGGCACTTCGCTACGAGGCAATGAAGCCACTCAGACAATATGTTATGAAAAACTACAAGTTCGTAGCTCAGCAGTTTGGACAAAATCTTCTTTTTGAGCGGAAATAGCTGCAAAAAGAATTACCATACATAAAATTACAGACAAGATGGATGGATAAACAACTAATAAAACAACAGGAAATCTATGACAGAAGCTGGCGCAGCAGCCTCAAGTCTGGAAAGGAGGAACGAGGGAACCTGCAGACAAATCTGGAATTCCTCACACAGACCGACCTGTTGCAGAAAAACTATAAAATCCTGGAAGTCGGCTGCGGCATCGGAAACATAGTCTTTGAGCTGACTAAGCAGGGATACGATGTTATCGGCAGAGATATCTCAAGTGAGGCAATTGCCTACGGCCAAAAAAAATACCCGGATATCAATATCGATGTACAACCCGCTGAAGAGCTAAACCTTGAAAATGAGACCTTCGACATTGTATTAAGCTTTGATTTATTCGAGCACGTTGTTCAAATTGATAAACATATAAGCGAAGTCTCCCGCGTTCTCCGTCCCGGCGGGTTTTACATGTTCCAGACGCCGAACAAGTACAGCAATATTATCTTTGAGACGTTAAAGACCAGAACACTGCAGTGGCGCAACTACCACCCGTCACTGCACTCACCCGGGCAACTGAGGCGCCGTCTGTCCCGGCATGGATTCGATGTGCGGTTCGTCAAAATGAATCCTGTAAACGAATTCACTATAAAGAAATTCAAACAGCTCGGACCTTTAGGCAATCTCTTGAAATATATAAACTTTTGCCGTTTGCCTCTTGCCCTTCAGACAAATTTGTATGTCATCGCCAAGAAAAAAGAAACCGACAAAAATAAAACCAAAGGTAAGGTTGGCACAGCCGGACAATGAAGATACTTATGCTAAATCACGAATTTCCGCCCGTGGGAGGCGGCGCAAGCCCGGTTACCTTTGAACTGTCAAAACAGCTCGTTCAAATGGGCCACCGCGTTGACGTGGTCACAATGCACTATCGCGACCTCCCGAGATTTGAAATTAAAGACGGAGTGTATATATACAGAACGCCCTCGATTCGAAAAAGACCGGATATCTGTTATACGCACGAGTTAGCAACATACCTGCCTGGTGCTTTGATCAAGAACATCCGGCTGGCAAGGAAACAAAAATATGACATTATCCACTGCCATTTTATCTTTCCCAGTGGCCCGCTCGCCTGGCTTGTAAGCAAATTTACAGGCATACCTTTTATCATTACATGCCACGGCAGTGACGTACCCGGATACAATCCAGACCGTTTTAAGTTGATGCACAAAATGCTGCTGCCCCTATGGCGATTTCTACTTCGCAGAACATCACTGTTGACCTCGCCAAGCGAATCTCTGAAAAAGCTCATTCTGGACAGCTTCCCGGATGCTAAAATAAACATCGTACCAAATGGAATTTACACAGACCGGTTCAGTCCCGGCAAAAAGTCTGAGAGCATCCTAATGTGCAGTCGGATTTTGCCGCGAAAGGGCTTCCAGTTTGTCATCGAAGCGGTTAAGGATATGGAGCTGGATTGGCAGGTACACGTCGTGGGCGAGGGACCCTACCTTCCTGAACTCAATAAGCTTGCAGAGGGCTCGAAAACGCCGATTAAATTCTGGGGCTGGCTCGACAAAAAAGACCCAAAATTTTATGAGCTGTTCAACACAAGCTCGATCTTTGTCTTTCCATCTGAAGCCGAAAACTTCCCGGCTGTGCTGCTGGAAGCAATGTCCGCTGGTATGGCGATTATTACAAGTACGGCCGGCGGCTGCCCCGAAGTCGTCGGAAAGGCAGGATTACTCGTCGAGCCAAGAGACACCGAAGGTATACGCAATACACTCCAAAAGCTCATCGAGTCTGACAAGCTTCGACAGCAGCTCTCAGAGGCGGCACTTAAGCAGGTCAAGCAATTCAACTGGAATAACATAGCCCTGCAGTACTTAAACTGCTACAACGAGGTTATAAACAAAACTGGCGCAAATTAGAACACGTTTTCTCCCTGCAAATCCCGCACTTTGCATATCCAAATCGGTCGGCAAGTCGATTCATTTCAAAAAAAAGCAGATCTTCAAAAAAAAAGAGTTGACCTTAAGCCATTAAATAATATAATCATAAATAGCAGCAACAAGAAATATCCTTGACTCACTTGCAACTATGGAGAGGCATTCTAAAGAGAATATAAATTGAATTGCGGCTATTTAAAAAAGTGGAGCCAGTACACAAAAAAACAATTATAACTTATTTTTAAATGGAGGTTCAAATTATGAAGGCGAAAATGTTTGTTGTCTCATTTCTGGTTGTTGTGGGCCTGTGTGGTTCTGCATGGGCTCTGGACGGTATAATCTCTCACTGGAGGTTTGACCAGGGAAGTGGAAATATAGCATACGATTCAGTCGGTACCAATGATGGTACTATCTACGGCGCAACCTGGACAATGGGAAAAATCGATGGGGCATTAAGCTTTGATGGTGTGGATGATTATGTTGAAGTAATTGATAGTGATGACAGCCTTGATATCGAGGACAACATTACTATTGCCGCCTGGGTGAAATTGGATTACTTTAATCTTCATGACCATGATTTTTTCGTGGGCAAACAACCTACCGGAACATCAAGAACAAATTATCCCGGTAACTATATTTTTAGAACAACGCCTTCGAATGGTTATTTACATTTTCACCACCAGACCGGTACCGGGGACCATCAGATTAGCAAGTATTCATCGACCTATGGCATAGCGGCCGGAGAATGGCATCATTGCTCTGTTACTCTGGTTGAAGGAGGAAATGTCAATTTCTATATAGATGGTTCTCCGGCGGGGACCGTGCCACAGTTGGGGACTTTTGGACTGCTGAATGATGAGCCTGTAAGAATAGGAACAAGAAAGGACGAATGGTCTTACTTCCACGGCTTACTCGACGAAATCGTCATCTTCAACCGGGCTTTATCTGGCCAGGAAATCCGGGAAATTTACCATACAGGGATGGGTGACACAGACTGGATGCTGGGAGTGCCCGTAACGGAGGTGAACACGGAATATGCAGAATGGGACCCGTTCCTGTCTGCCGACGGACTCTCGCTATATTATTCAAAAGGCAAGACGGACACTTTCTATTTTCATAGATTATATCAGGCAACGCGACAGGAACCTTTCGGGCCATTTACATCAATAAATGAAATTAGTGAACTGAATTACTCTGGCGGACATATCCAGGATCCGTGGGTATCGTCGGACAATTTGCGCCTGTACTATATGAGAACCGAGCCTGGTAATTACTGGCGCCTCAAGTTCAGCGAGAGGGCATCGGTGAATGACCCGTGGCCGGTTGGTGTCAATATCTCCGAATTGAATGTCCTCAATCAGGTGCTTCGCAGTCCGACACTGACCACCGATGAGCTAACGATATTCTTCAGCAGTTTCCCGACCAATCCGATTCCTGGCGGTGAAGGTGGCGATGATATCTGGATGGCAACACGCCCTGACCGATATTCACCTTTCGGTAATATAACAAATCAGATAGGGATTAACACCGCTGATAATGAAGGAGGACCAAGCATTTCTCCCGATGGTCTTACCATCGTATTTGATTCTCACCGTAATGGACCATCCCAATTGTTCAAGGCAACACGAGAGTCTTTAACTCAGCCGTTTGGCAACATCGAACACCTGTGGGCATGCGATACCCCCGGGGGCAGCAGTGCCACCCCTTGCCTGAGCAGCGACGGCAGCGCGATTTACTATAGATCACATAGTGCAACCCAGTCGACGGATATTTATGTCTCGTATCTGGCAGAGAAGAATCCTTATAAGATTGCTATCACCCGTATTAAAGGTGCAATCGCTGAAAAGCTTGACGCCTTGGAAAGAATCGATGCTGCGCTGGAGAAAGAATGGACCGCCTACGAGGCACTTGAAGAATTGCTCGATACCGGAGATTATGGTGACCTGAAAAAAAGTGATATTACCCATGCGATGCAGCAGATTCATGCTTCCATACAGCACGAAGAACTATCGAAAAAGGTGATTCAGAAAAGCATCGAAAAATTGCTATACTCGCTGAGCACATTGGGTTATGGGCCCCAGCCGCCCGGCTCGAACTGGCCGCCCAACGTAACTATTACCAAGCCTCAGAACGGAGACGAATTCAATCCCACCGATACGATAGAAATCGAGGCCGATGCTTTGGACTTTGATGGCTTTGTCGTTATGGTGGAATTCTTCGCCAACGGAAACAAAATCGGTGAGGATAACGAAACCGCTGATGGCTGGACAACCAGTTGGCCGGACCACCCAGTAGGTAGTTACAGCCTTACTGCAAAAGCGACCGACAACGAAGGAGCTGCAACAACCTCGCAGCCGGTGTCAATCACGGTGTCCGAAGTACCACCGCCACCTATGCCGCCGATACCTCCACCCCCGGTGCCGCCTCCACCGGGCCCATAGCGAATTCGACGGGAGAGAAAACGTATTTAGGACGAATAAGGCTGCAAAAAAACTTTTGGCTTTGAGCTATATATAATTATAACAAGAACTGCGAGGAACATCTGGAGTTTACTTTCAACTTTGGAGAGGCTTCATAAAGAAAAATAGACTGAATTGTGGCCGTTTATGCCATGAGAACTAGTAAACGCAAAGGCAATAATAATTTATTGTAAATGGAGGTAAAGATTATGAAGATGAGAACAATTTATGTGGCGCTGCTTGGGTTTTTGGTTATGTATGGTCCGTCATTAGCGGATGAATTGCTCGTGCCGGGTGAATATCTTAAGATTCAGGCTGCCATCGATGCGTCTGTTGATGGTGATGTAATTATTGTCGCCGACGGCACCTATACCGGAACAGGAAACAAAAACCTCGATTTTGGCGGGCACGCGATAACGGTTCGCTCAGAAAATGGTCCGGAGTTTACGATTATCGATTGTGAAAACCAAGACCGAGGTTTTTTGTTCCGGAGCGGTGAAGATGGAAATTCAGTTTTAGAAGGATTTACTATCAGGAACGGCAATGCTAATTCTAATAGTCCCGAATCGAATAACGGTGGGGCAATTTTTTGTCTTTATAGCAGTCCTAACGTAAGAAACTGTGTTCTAAGAAACAATACAACTAGCGGTAGAGGCGGTGGGATTTATTGTTATGTATCATCTATGGTGTTAAGTGAATGTAAGTTTATTGAAAATACAGCAAATACAGCAGGTGGTGGTCTGCATACTAATAATAGTACTTTGGAAATCAGCGATTGTGAATTTCTAAATAATTCCACCGTTGGTTTTTCTTCTGATGGTGGAGGTATTGACCAAGGTAATGGATCTAACTGCACAATCACAAACTGTTTGTTTGCAGGTAACAGTTGCACAGACGACGGGGGCGGTGCCGGAATTCGCAATTACAACGCATCTGGAATATTAATAAACTGTACTTTTACAGGCAACTCTGCACAATATGGAGGAATACTTAATGGACCAACCTCGTCACCTATCTATATCAACTGTATACTATGGGGTAACTCCGCATATGAGATATATAATGGTGGTGACTCACATCCAACGTTTAGTTATTGTGATATAGAAGGCGGCTGGAACGGTCTGAAAGTGGTTAATCAGAGCGGTAGTTCGCTTATCAATGGTGGTGGAAACATTGCTGCTGATCCGTTGTTTATCGATGCCGTAAATCCCGACTTGTATGCCCGCGATTACCATTTGTCTAATGGCTCGCCCTGTATCGACGCGGCTATGGATGCGGGCGTTGATGATGATATCGAAGGTAATATACGCCCAATTGATTTTCCGGATGTGGACAACAATGGTTATTTGCCAGAGTTCGATATCGGGGCATACGAAGCTGTTCCGCTGCCGCCGAATCTGGTCGAAATTGCGGCGATAAGCATTGAAAAGGCAATTATTGAAAAGATAAAAGCAATAGAAAGGATTGATGCGGGGCTGGAGCAGGAGTGGACCGCCTATGATGCGCTTGAGGAATTGCTCGAAAGCGGAGATTACGGCGATTTAAATAAAGGTGATATAGTCACAGCTAAGCAGGAGATTCATTCTGCGATACAGCATCAGGAGCTTGCAAAAAAAACACTCCAGAGAAGTATCGAAAAGCTGTTATATTCGCTAAGCGCGCTGGGCTATGGACCTCAACCGCCGGGCTCGAGCTGGCCACCCTACGTGACCATCACACAGCCGTAGGATGGAGCCGAGTTCAGACCTGATGATACGATAGAAATCGAGGCCGATGCACTGGATTTTGACGGCTCCGTCGTGATGGTGGAATTCTTTGCCAATGGCAGTAAGATCGGGGAGGATAGTGATGGAACTGACGGCTGGACAATCAATTGGTCCGACCACCCGATAGGCACCTACACCCTTACAGCCACGGCCACCGATAATGAAGCTATGGCAACAACCTCAGCCGAAGTAATCATTACAGTGGTAGAAGAGCCCCCGCCAATACCACCTATACCACCGCCAATACCACCGATGCCACCGGGAATATAGTAAATCCTGTGGGAGAATTGATATCCAATAAAAAGTAACTTAAACAACAACGAAATGGTTTCGCATTTGAAGAAATCACGCCTTAATTTTATGCTTATTCAATAGATACAAACATCAGAATAATCAAGATAGAACCAAAGCTGGTCGATGATTAAACTGTGCTGATAGGTTGAATTCGGCCTATAGAAGCACTAAATGTTTCAATTGACTTAATCAGGTAAGGCGGTATATTCGTGAAGAGGGGATGATTTGGGCCCGGTAAGGTTTTATGTTGATGAGCTCGAAAGATACATCAAAAAATATAAAAGTTTGTTTCATTGCCCCGAAGGCATATCCCCTCTTTAATCCCGATGTAAAAAAAGTCTTTGGAGGTGCCGAAGTTGACCTCTATTTTCTTGCGACCGAACTGGCCAAAGACCAAAACTTCACAGTAAGTTTTATCACCGCCGACTATGGCCAGCAGGATATAGAAAACATCGATTATGTCAGGATTATCAAAAGCCTTGATTTCAATAAAAATCCCCTCATCGGCGCCGCCAGGATTTGGCGGGCCATGCAAACCGCCGATTCTCATATCTACTTTCAGGAAGCGGTCTCCTGGGGTACGCTACTGGTTGCCCTGTTCTGCTCCTCGCACAAAAAAAACTTCGTCTATCGCACAGCAAATCAGGGCGAAAGCGACGGCACTTATTTCAATAGAAAACGCCTGCTGAAAAAAGCCTTTTCATGGTCCCTGCATAAAGCCGGTGCCGTCATTGTACAAAACAGAATAGACAGGGAAAATCTACAAAACTCTGTTGGTATTGATTCGATGGTCATACCTAACGGCCAGCGCCTGCTCGATTCAGGTCAAACCAAACGCGATTCAATCCTGTGGGTCGGCCGAAGCACGCCTCTAAAAAGACCGGAGCTCTTTGTAAAACTCGCTGAGAATTTCCCCGATGAAAAATTTACAATGATTTGCCAACAAGCTACCGGAGATGAAAATTACCAGAACCTGCTAACACAAGCACAAAAACTCGATAATCTGCAATTTATCCGGGCCGTCCCTTTCGCCGATATCGGCACCTGCTTTCAGCAGGCAAAAGTCTTTGTGAATACGAGCGATTCGGAAGGCTTCCCCAATACATTTATTCACGCATGTAATTGCGCTGCGCCGATTTTATCACTGAAAGTCAACCCTGACGATTTCATAAACAGGTATAACTGCGGCATGAGCTGCGATGACGATTGGCAGCGAATGATTGACTCGCTAAAGTCCATGTTGCAGAAAGACCGCTACGTCGAATTGGGCCAAAACGGAAAAAAGTACGTCGAAGAACGTCACGATCTGGTAAAGATTATAAAACAGTATAAAGAGCTTTTTGAAAAACTTCTCCAGCTTGGAGATGCAACAACCGAATGAATAGACGATCCGCTGCTATAGTAATGCCAAAGAGAATAGGGGTGACCTAAAAATGACGGCCGATCAATCTCAGCCCATTCGCGTTTGCTTCATCATGCTTAAGGCCTATCCACTTTTTAATCAGCAGATAGAAAGCCTCTTCGGTGGTGCGGAAGTCGACTTCTATAATCTGGCTACAGAACTGGCAAATGACCCGAATTACAAGGTAAGCTTCATAACCGCCGACTATGGACAGAAATCCATCGAGATCAGGGAAAGAGTCACTATTATCAAAAGTCTCGATTTCAACGGAAATCTTACAATGCCGAGTCTGCGACTATGGAGGGCCCTGCGAATCGCCGACGCTCAAATATACGTCAGAGAACTGTGCTCCGCGGTAACTATGGAGGTTGCATTGTTTTGCAAATGTTACGGACGAAAATTTGTCTACCGCACCGCCAGCACCGTGGAATGTGATGGAACATACCTGCGGGAAAACTACCTTCGCGGCAAAGCCTTTGTCTGGTCGCTGAGACACGCCGACGCAGTACTTACCCAGAACGAAACAGATGCTAAAAATCTGTCTGCAATTACAGGTGCACCTGTAAAGGTAATAAGGAACGCTCATCGAGTGCATCCTATCCAACAACAGCCGCAGGATAAAGTGTTATGGGTCGGAAGAAGTGCGCCCGTCAAACGCCCCGAACTGTTCCTGGAACTGGCAAAATTACTGCCACAAATACAATTTATCATGATCTGTCAGAGGGCGGACAACGAAAAGCAATATAACAAACTTGTAAACAAGGCAAATCAAATCAAAAACCTGAAATTCATACCACGTGTCCCGTTTCATAAAATCCACGAGTATTTCCAGCGGGCAAAGGTCTTTGTAAATACCAGCGACTACGAGGGTTTCCCCAACACATTTATCCAGGCATGCAAAAGCGCTACCGCAATTTTATCTTTGAACGTGAATCCCGACAATTTTTTGGATAAACACGATTGCGGCATAAGCTGCAACGGCAAATGGCCTCTATTCGTCGATTCGCTCAGGTCACTGCTCAAAAACGACCGCTGGTTGAAAATAGGGATGAACGGAAAAAAATATGTCGAGGTGTATCACGATGTGACAAGGATTATAAAGCAATATAAAGAACTGTTCGAAGAACTTGTTAAATGTAAAACTCCGGCTGAAAAGTCTCTTGTGCCTTAACTTGTGTACCAAGGTATCGTTACGGCCGAAGGAGCAATACTACTATGGCTGTGAAACAAGCCGAGCCTATTCGGGTTTGCTTTGTTATTTTGAGGGCATATACACTGTTCAATCCAGAGGTTAAGGGCGTTATTGGTGGGGCCGAAGTGGATTTCTACTATATCGCAAAAGAGCTCGCCAAGGACTCGAATTACCGGGTAAGCTGCATCGTCGCAGACTATGGACAGGATCCAATAGAAATAAGAGAAGGTGTCACGCTCATCAAAACACAGGGCTTCAACAAAAAACAAATCTCGGCAACCTTCCGACTCTGGAAGGCCCTGGGAACCGCTGATGCCCAAATATACGTACGAAAATTCCCCTCTGCCGTGACAACAGAGGTCGCATTGTTTTGTAAGCGATACGGACGCAGGTTCGTTTACCGTACCGCCAGCGCTACAGAAGCCGATGGAACGTTCATAAAAGAGAACTTCCTCCGCGGCAAAGGTTTTATCTGGTCGCTTCGACATGCGGACGCCGTAATCGCTCAGAACAAAAAAGACGCCAAAAATCTTGCCGAAACCGTCGGTGTCTCCGCACAGGTAATAAAAAATCCGCACCAGCTCCCACCCCTGGTACAAAAAGACAGAGATACAATTTTGTGGGTGGGACGAAGCGCCAAGGTAAAACGTCCCTATCTGTTTCTGGAGCTGGCTGAACAATTGCCCCGGCAGAACTTTACCATGATATGCCAGAAGGCGATCAAAGATACCAAATATGACAACCTCGTAGCAAAAGCACAACAAATCGACAACCTCGAATTTATTACAAGAGTTCCGTTTCGCAAAATCCGTGACTACTTCCAGCGGGCAAGGATGCTCGTTAATACAAGCGACTCTGAAGGCTTCCCCAATACCTTCATCCAGGCATGCAAGTGGGCCGCACCAATCCTGTCACTGAACGTCAATCCCGATGGCTTCCTCGATAAATACGAGTGCGGCATGTGTGCAAATGGCGACTGGCAGCTTTTCGTGAAGAATCTAAAACAAATCCTCGATCGCGAGACCGCTGACAAATTGGGTAATAATGCAAGAAACTACGCCGAAGAGTTTCACGACATTTACAAAATTATAAAAAAATACAAGAAATGCTTTAAACAAATCGCTCAAAAATAAAAAGGATGAAAAATGTCACGGAAAGTTTTACTCCGTCTGTTACCGCTTTTTATACTATACCTTGCGGTCTTTTTCGCTCTCGCAAAAAAGTCCATTGATTATGGTGATGAGTCAAGGTATTCGACCTATGCTGAAAACTTAACCAAAGGATTCTATGCCTCTCCGGAAACGCGCGAGCTGTCCAGCGGCCCGGGATATCCGCTAATCCTTACGCCATTTGCCTTTTTCAATATACCCTGGTACTGGGCCAAAATGCTCAATCCCGTCTTTATGTTCCTGGCTGTATGTTTTGTCTACGCTGCTCTAAGATACTACATGTCGGAAAAATCGGCCCTGTTTTTTTCCTATGTATTCGGCCTTTACCCGCCCTTTTACGCCGAATTATGGTACCTGCTGTCGGAGCCTTTCTCTCTGATGTTAGCCGGCCTCTTTGTTCTGCTCACAATTAAATGGTACGCCGGCGGTAAATACCGCCACATGCTCCTCGCCGCTGTCGTTTGTGCACTCGTCGCTTTGACAAAAGTTTTTTTCGCATACGCCGCTACTGTTGTTCTGTTGTTATCACTGGTACTGTTCAAGTTCAGCAAAACCTCTCGAAAGACCCTCCCCGTATATGCCATAGCCTTACTGCTCTGCGTACCCTACTTAATATATACTTACTCCTTCACGGGAAACTTTTTCTGCTGGTCGACCGGGGGAGGACGCGCCCTTTATTGGAACTATACCCTACACCCCGAAGAATTCGGAAGCTGGTGGGCACCGAAAGATGTGGAGGCTCGACCCGAATTGGCACATTACAGACCTTTTGTTAAAGAGTTTATGGAGCTTGACTTTGTCGAAAGAGACAAGTTCTTAAAGAAGAAAGCGATCGAAAACATAATCAGCAATCCGCGCAAAGCCTTTCTGAACTATATATGTAACTGGGGAAGGTTGTTCTTGAATTTCCCCTTTTATCTTTTCTATTTGTTCAGGAAGGCCAGGCGACGGCAGAAGATCTAAAACAAAATTCCAAAGCATTTACAGAGTTTGACTATTAGGCCGCTTTTTAACTATTCTATGTTCATCGAGCAAAAGGATAGTAAGATGAAATGCCCTAAATGTCAGACCGTAAACACTGAGGATTCCCATGACTGAGATCCATCGATTATCTTTAGGGATCTGCAACTGCTATCTAATTAAAGAGGAGAGCCTCATTTTGGTTGATGGGGGTGTACCAAACAAAGGAGAGAAGTTTATAGGGGAGTTAAGAAAGCTGTCCATTGAACCTAAAGATATTTCTCTTATTCTACTGACTCATTGCCACTGGGATCATATGGGATCTGTAAGTGAATTAAAAAGACTAACCGACAGCAAAGTTGCTGTTAATCAACGTGAAAAAGACTATGTAGAACAGGGGTTGATACTTCGGGCATCAGGGATCGGTATCTGGGGCAAGATGCTTGAAGCGATGTTGAAAATATTTACGCTTAAAATGAAATTGACTGGGACTCTAGTAGATTTGGTTTTGGGAGACTGGGAATTTTCCTTGAAATCTTATGGAATTCAGGGAAAGGTTCTCTACACTCCCGGACACACATTAGGTTCAATGAGCATATTGTTAGAGACAGGAGAAGCGTTTGTAGGAGATTTAGCTATGAAT
>Ga0209427_10006392_pt1 | contig 13450 bp, 12 predicted proteins | sample DeeMarSWOR136_30_FD_187465 | JGI IMG/M metagenome (GOLD analysis project Ga0209427, IMG submission 187465) | Marine sediment microbial communities from White Oak River estuary, North Carolina - WOR-1-36_30 (SPAdes) (version 2) | ecosystem: Environmental > Aquatic > Marine > Intertidal zone >... | reverse complement strand
CCCTCGGAAACGGATTTTTATTCCCCTGGCGATGGGGGATATCAACTCTTATTTATGATGGCAGGTTCGACCCGGTGCATTGGTTTGAGCTCCTACAGAAATACCGGGTGACGAACCTTGCCTCAGTACCAACCGCGTATCGAATGTTTCTCACCGTCAAAGACGCAGAAAAAACCTATGATCTCTCCGCACTACGTCATTGCATCTCCGCGGGAGAACCGTTAAACCCCAATGTCATCAAAGAATGGAAACGTCGATTCGGACTTGACACCCACGACGGCATCGGCATGACCGAAATCATGGTGTACCTATCAAACATGCGCGACATGAAAATCAAATTAGGATCCTGTGGTAAACCACAGCCAGGCCATGTCTGCGCTCTTCTTAACGAGAAAGGAAAACCAGTACCAGTTGGTGAACCAGGCGTTATTTCCATAAAAAAAACAGATCCTGGGCTTTTCCGTGAATATTGGAACAAACCGAAGATAACAAAAGAAAGCTTCAAACACGGCTGGTTCCTCTCCGGCGACGTCCTCTATCAAGATAAACACGGGTATTTCTGGTTCAGCGGTAGGAATGACGACCTCATCAAAGCAAGCGGGTATCGCATCTCACCATTTGAGGTGGAATCCGCGATTATCTCCCACCCCGATGTATTAGAATGCGCGGTGGTCGCAAGCCCTGATCAGATACGCGGGACTATCATCAAAGCCTACGTGGTACTTCGTGAACATACAAGGGCAACAGAAAGCATGCTACGGAGCATCCAAGAGCATACCAAGAAAATCGCAGCCCCATATAAATATCCTAGGGAGATTGAATTTGTCGTTGAACTGCCAAAGACACAAAGCGGCAAAATAAAAAGAAAAGAACTTCGTGAGCTTGAAAAAAGAAAGAAAGGAGTGTTGAAATGAACATTATTTTATGTGCGAAACAAGTTGTAGATGTCGCAGAGATAAAGATTGACCCGGCAACGAAAAAACCAGTCCTTGCAGGAGTGCCACAGAAAATCAGCGACATGGATAAGAACGCGTTAGAAGAGGCAATAAAAATAAAAGAGAAACATGGTGGGAAGATTACGGTAGTAACCGTAGGAGCCCCTGATGCAAAGGAGCGAATGAGGGAACTGCTTGCCATGGGTGCAGATGAAGGTGTGCTTCTCACTCAGCCGCCACAGACAGACTACCATATGATTGCCCATCTGCTCGCAGGAGCAATTAAGAAAATAGGATCGTATGATATCATCCTCTGTGGTGAAGCGTCTATTGACATGTTCTCAGGGCAGATAGGGCCTCGTCTCGCTGGCCTACTTAACATCCCGCAGATTACCTATGCTCAGCAGATAACCGTAGAACCTACAAAGGTGGTTTCTGAAAAGAACCTTGGGGAAAAATCAGTCACCATGGAATCTCCTTTTCCTGTGCTTCTCACCGTGACCAAGGAGAGCAATCAACCACGGCTGCCTAGTCTTATGGCAATTCTTGCATCCTCCAATAAACCAATTCATGAATGGTCGACGACAGATATCGTATCACAGACATTACAACCAAAGGTACAGACCCTGGACGTCAAAGGCATCCCAATGCAGCGGAAGAACATCATCTTCCAGGACGACCTTGATCAATCTGTTGGTAAACTGGTTAATGAACTTGCAAAGGTAGGAGTGCTGAGGTGATCTGAATGGTTCTTGTATATTCTGATGATCCAAAACTCATAGCGGAACTCTTGAATAAGGCTAGTGATCTTGCCAAGCAGCTACAGAAAAAAGTCATCGCAGTCACTATAGGATCCGAGCAGCACGCAAAAGACTATATTGAGCATGGTGCCGATGTGGTAATTATCGCGCAGACAACGCAGCAGCAGTTCAAGGCAGAGGAGTACACAAGCATCTTGCTTTCGATTCTAAAAGAACATAGTAACGAGATTGTGCTAATCGGCTCAAACAAAAACGGCAAAGAGCTTGCAAGCAGGCTAGCAGCACGGCTTGACGCAGGCTGCGTTATCGACGCGACAAATATCCTACTTAAAGATAAAAAAGTGACCACTGAGCGTGTTGTCTATAGCGGTAACGCCATCGCAGTAGAGCAGTTTTTTGGATCCCCGCAGATCATAACAATCCCCCCTAGGGTCTTTGACCCGTTACCAAAAAACCCAAATCACAAGGGGGAAATCATTAAAAAAACAGTTGACGTGGAACAGTCCGCCTCAAAAATCATTAAAGTCCAGGAGATGAAATCAGAGGGTGTGAATGTTGAGGACGCCCAGATCATTGTCTCCTGTGGACGAGGATTTAAGAAAAAAGAGGACATACGACTTGTCAGCGAGCTTGCTGATGTTCTCAAAGGAAGAACCGTTGGCTGCTCCCGACCGATCGCCGCTGACCTCAAATGGCTCTCTGAGGATCACTGGATTGGGCTTTCTGGTCATAAGGTTAAACCCAAGCTGTATGTCGCATGTGGGATCTCCGGGCAGATTCAACATATCGCAGGGATGCGTGACTCCGGTGTGATTGTTGCAATAAACAAGGACCCTGAGGCGCTCATCTTCAAATCCGCTGATTACGGGATCGTCGGGGATCTTTATGAGGTGCTACCGAAGTTAACCAGCGCGATCAAAGAGAAAATCGGGTAACATACTGTTCGATTTCTTGAATCTATCAATAACTTCATTGTCAACAACTCACCTGTAGGAATGAGGTCGTATGAGCAGAGACGATGATAGAAACCTTCTAACGAGACTTCCAAAAGAAAAACTCATAGACTACGTATTACTGCAACTGCGAAACCTCTGGGCAGTTGACGGGCTGTATTATCTAGGAATCGAAAAGCGCTACAACACAGAGGATGCAACAGCGATCGATGCAGAGGTCTGGGCGGTGATGGGAAAAATAGAGGCACGCAAACTAAAGCAGTTCCTTGGAATCACCACCAATGACATCCCTTCCATGATGCATGCGTTGCAGTTCAGCAGCTGGGCGCTGGACCTTGAGGATAAACAAATCGAAATAGAAAAGGACCATGCGATGATTAGAAACATCCGCTGCCGTGTCCAACAGACGAGACGAAGCAAGGGACTATCGGAGTTTGGGTGTAAACCGGTCCGCTCTGGGTTTCTTACAGCGTTTGCAAAGGAATTTAACCCAGAAATTATTGTGAAATGCATCATATGTCCACCAGACAGCCATCCTGAGGATCTCTGGTGCCAATGGGAGTTTCGATATAAGGAGAAAAATAATATATGAAAACATCAAAGGAGTATAAAGAAAGCCTTCAAAAGATGCGGCCGAACATATACAAGTTCGGTGAGCTTATAAAAGATGTGACGACACATCCTGCGACCAGACGCTCTATTGAGGGTCATGCGCAGATTTTTGAGGCTGCGCAAACACCGGAGTTCAAAGATATACTTACGACAACCTCACATTTAACAAACGAACCTATCTCAAGATATCTCTCAATCATTCAAGGCCCGGATGATATGATCGCTAACGTCCGCATGAAACGACTTATGTTCAACCTCACAGGCACCTGCACCGGTGGCCGCTGTGCTGGTTTTAATGCCATCAACGCGATGTATGCGACCACCTATGACATGGACAAAGTACTAGGAACACAGTATCATACACGACTGGAAAGCTGGCTAAAAGATGCTCAGAAAAGAGATATCACGCTTGCTGGTGCGCTCACGGATCCAAAGGGTGATCGATCAAAACCACCATCCCAGCAATGCGACCCTGACCTAAGCCTACACATCGTGGAAAAAAGAAACGATGGCATCATCATCCGAGGCGCCAAAGTAATGATATGTGGTGTCGCAGCTGCAAACGAAATCTTTGTCATGCCAGGAACAAGCTACAAAGAGGAAGATGCTGCGTACGCAGTTTCCTTTGCAATCCAACGCGACAGTGAAAACCTCACCATTATCGAGACACGACGACCTAGCGACACTAGGGAGCAAGAAGAGGGATTCGACAACCCAGTTGACAATGGGGGCATCACTCAATCCTATCTTTTGTTTGAGGACGTGTTTGTGCCAAACCAGCGAGTCTTCATGTGCGGAGAATATGCATACTGCATGAAAGCGGTCATGAACTTTATCGCACCATACCGCGCCGCAATAGGAGGATGCGTCGCAGGACAAGGAGACGTGATGATTGGAGCAGCTGCACTCATGGCACGAGCAAACGGACTATCAGAAAAAATATTCCGAGAAAAACTAACACAGATGACAATAAACAATGAAACCACCTTTGGCATGGGAATCGCCGCAAGTGTTCTTGGGACGAAACATCCTTCAGGCGTATGGATTCCAGACACGTTGCTTTCCAACGTCAACAAGATCCATGTCGCCACCCTACCCTATGAAACCAAACGGATCGCACAAGACATCGCCGGGGGCATCGCCGAGACCGGTTGTCTACCATCCTGCAAAGACCTCAACGACCCACGCTACGGCAAACTCCTAAAGAAATACCTTCAAGCAAACTGCTCTGGTGAAACACGCGCAAAAATAGCACGACTCATCGAATGGCTCACCATCGGCAGTGGAGTACCCGGGTGCATGCATGGGGGCGGTTCCCCTGATGGCGCGAAACTGGTGATCAATGCAACCACTGATATTACACATAACATCGAGCTTGCGAAACGACTTGCGAACATCACAGAAGACATCCAGATTGAGACAAAGAAAAAATAAAAACAGCATAAACCAATTTCATTTGCTGATACATCCGATCTCTGAACTTATCACCCATAAAAAAGTAATCATACACGAAGAGTTTTTAAATACTCTACCCTAGCATCATGTAGGTTGATCATCTTGCTTAAATGAACTTTACATTACTATCGCTGAACGCAATACTGACGCAATGACAATACCAATCTCCGTAATTAATACCACTGCATACAGTAATGTTTCATAACGTCCAGATGTTTCACCTTTGTGAATATTTTTTATCATGGTACATCCCACATTGACATAGATGACACGATTTATAAAAACAGCAGGGTAGGTGCTTATGCACCTAGCAGTACAAATCTTTTTTTCGTGAAAACAAGAAAAAAATGGTACTACACATACCTTTGCATAAAATAACAAAAGCTAGTAAAAAAACAGTAGAAAAACAAGTCAGAGTAATATCAGCGATGAATTGATGAAAAAACTACCCTCCAATTAAAACAAAGTATAAAAAAAAGTATTAATACAAAATAAAAAATCATCTGGTTATTAATCAAATATTACTGGCGTTGAAATACAACTCCAAGGTATGTTTCACAGTTTGGACAAGAGAACAAGTGGAAATTACCATGATAGGTGCGGATGTTATCTCTACTTATTTTGCTTGGTTCAAATTTTTTTTTGCAATACGGACATTTTATCATATCAAACCTCAAGATTTCATATTTATGTTTTTTATTTAAATGATTCGTTTTAGGAATAATATTCGTAATCTTAAAATAAAAATACAATGTCTATTTACTTTATTTCATAAATTGAATTCTTTTAGATCCGCAAACAGGGCATACAAATATTTTTCTCCCATATGAATTTCTTCGTACTTGTTTTAGTGTATTTGTAAAATGTTTTCCACAGCTAAAACAATACCACATCATTTTCTTGCATCCTTCCAATACTGTACTTTGTTTTTTCTTCTATAAATAATTTTTCATATTGGAGGCTATCAGAATTGAAAAAAAATCATCTGATTATTTATCTTTGTCTATTACTAAATCCAAGAATATTTTCGCAATGTGGACATATATACATTTTTTCCTGTCCAATAAAACCTGTTCCTATGGTCTCTGTTTTCACTTCTTTAAGACTTACTTTTTGTTTGCAATACGGGCAGTTTCCCATTTTATATTCCTCGTAATGGACGTATATTCCACTTGTTAATAAAAGATACGATTTTTTAGAATTTATGAATAATGTTAAATAAAAAAACACCTGATTATATAGTAAAAAACAATTTTCCTAATCTTTCTCAAACATTCGTGCAACAACAAAAACAATTGCGATGAATAGTACAGCAGGAGCAATAATCCAAAAATAAAGAGGTATTACAACACCACGCCAATGTATATATCCGACTAGACTCATTATTTGTAAAGTTCCAAGGAAAGTTACAATTACTAAAAATATTAATCTGTTTTTTATCTTTATTTCCTTATTCTTTACAGAATACAATATGTCATACTCGAGAGCAAAACTTGCACCAAAAACAAAAGGAAGGATACCTACAAATAAGCAAAATTCTGAAGAACAACCACTTTGAAATATTCCAAGAATTAATAAAGAAACGAAAAAAGATACAGCAAAAATTAACGCCTCAGTTCCTAATTTTTCACTGTCCATACACCATTTAAGATCATGTATTCTATTTTAATGTTTTTGGAGGTTATCAATAAAATATATTCAAAAAAGGAGAATGCTTTTTGATTCCTGAATAAGCAGCACTGAATCAGTGTTCATCTCTTATCCGATTTATCGACAAAATAAAAAATCACCTAATTATTTACTCGTTTTTACCAATAATGTAACAATCATTGCTATTGAGATTAATGCAAGCCCCACAAGCAACCATGCTCCCGTTGCCACAACTCCCCTCCGGTATGTATCCCATACAAAATGTTCATCAGCACTAATACCTGCAAGACCAAACCACCACCATAAAGAAAAGACACATAAGATGAATCCAGCAATAAACACGATAACAGCTACACTTAAGATTATGGTATTTCTATGCATTCTATCATTAAAATGTAAAAAATATTAGGTATTAATTTTTATGGGAGTTATTAGTAATTGAAAAATATAAAAAATCAAATGATTATTCTGACGTAATCAATATAGCTGAAAGTGAGGTTATAAATCCTGATGCGATTAATACAAAGCCAATAGGAGCAAAAAATATAGACACAACAAAACCAATTAATATAACAACAACACCTATTATACCAATTCTTAGTTTTGTCCAACCAAAACCAAAATTTCTTTGTATAAATTTCCTGTCAACATTTCCGCATTTAGGGCAGCAATTTACAAAACCGCCATATTTGCTTACTTTTTTACCCCATACCCCAAAGAATGAAGTACACTTTAAACAAATATACTTTTTTTCTTTCATTTTTTTATATGCATCATTTTAAGGGATTTAATTTTTTTGGAGGTTATTTATAATTCAAACAAAATCAGGGTAACAATAAAAAATTCATCAGGATATCAAATATGGAAAAAAAATATTAACACTACACAATTTTGGCGTTAGAGGGGAGTTTAAAAATAAATATAAAACTCGAAATTGGATAGGCTTGGGTGATTTCTTTAGCATCTCATCCAGGTCATCAGTGCATGGAAGAATCTTGGAATACAGTTCATTTTTATGATTGAATCAATTGATACTTCATCACAATTTGATAATCTGATTTTTAATACCTTTGGATCGATTACTCAGTTTGAGAGAAGTTGATTGTGGAGCGGATTAATCTTGGTCTTAACAAGGCTAGGAAACGGTGAATAACACTTGGCAGGGCAAAAGGAAAGAAAGACCGAATGGTGAGGAATAAGTCAGGATATTATCAAAGGTGAAGCTAAGATCCTTTCCTATCAAAACCGTGATTTATCAAGGAGAAACGATGTATAATAGAAAATCATCTAATTATTTATCACTATCATTCTCTTTTACTTTTTTTGTCACGTGACTTTTTGCTTCTTTTCCAGTGTATATAATATACCTCCAACCTTTTTTCATACCTTTTTCAACGGCAATTCCAGGGCTGTCAATAATTGTTATAAATTTTTTATTTTTTCCAAAGTCTTTGAAGGTTTTTTCAATCGTAACTACAGGTTCGTCAATAAATTTTTCAATTTTTCCTTTTATTCCATCATCATTCATAGATTATTTCATTCTCCTTTTTTCTATTCTATATTCTTTTTTCTTTCTAATTGTATAAAAAAATATCGCGGTAGTTTGTCATTATTTGACAATTTTATTTTTATCTGGAATGATAATAAAAAATCAGGGGATTATTTATTCAAAATTCTTGCGGAATGGCAAAATGGGCATCGGTTCAATTTAGGTCCAAAATCTTTCGATTTAGTAAAAGATAGTCCATAACTCTTACAATATGCCACTTTAAATTACCCTATGCTTGTTATAAAATACAGTTATTAATTTTTTCGGAAATAATCTGAAATTGATGTTCAAAAAAGGTGCGTTGAAATTGGGAACTGAACAAACATCACAGAATCAGTGTTTTTTTAATTGCGCCATTTATTAATAATTATAATAAATCTAAATCTAATAAATCTAAATCTTCTAAACTTTTTATTCGGTCACATTTAGGGCATTTAAAATATCTTGGTTTTCCTGTTTCAGCATCATATCCAGTTATTTCTAATTCACTTCCACATTTTATACAATATGACATTCCATCTCTTCCTCATTTTTGTAATAACTTGTTTTATTTAATACTTCTGGAGGTTATCGGTAATTGAAAAATAAAAAATTACTTGATTATTTTGCTTATAATTTAAATTCATTTATTTTATATGAATTCTTTAACACTTCCGAAGAAATGAAAAATAGAATGAAACCTATTATCAACAGAGATAATAAAGAGATAATAATAAATATAATAAAAATTGAATTTGTAATAACTGGATACCCCGGACCCTCTGTAGTTATATTTGGAAAAACTTTAAATAATGCTAAGAAAAAAGGAACAAAAAATGTTCCAATAATTATAATTAAACCCAATATTAAATATGTTTTAAATCGAAACCTTAGTGCTGAGTTCATTGGGAATTTTTCATTTGATTTCATATCCTTTGGAATCACAAGAGAAAATTCTGGGATTTCAGGAGAAAATAGTAGAGATTTCCAGTCATCTTTTTGTGTTTCAATTTCTATTAAAGATATATTCTCACCAAAACGTGGACAAAAATGCTCTTCACCTCTATATGTTTCTTCGGAAGTAAACCCTATATTGTAAATTGGGCAAAAATTTACTTCTTCTTTTTTTTCTAGCATTTATCCTCCACTACAATCTCTATTTTTATCCTTCCCTTGATTTGTTATAAAATTGCTTTTATTAAATCTTTTGGGAGGTTATCTGTAATTGAAAAAGAAAAAATCACCTGATTATTTAATTAAGTTTAACTCAATTTGCCGGTATAAATTAAAATTAATAACATTAAGGCTACAAGGTCACCAAAGCCAAAAATTACAAAAACAAATAATGGAATATCTTGAAAATACACGGGAATTGAGAATAATAAATATAAAAGAATTAACAAGAATGCATAATATCTACTTGCGCTCCATTTTTCTTTCATACAAATCCAAATCATTATTTTATTTTAATTACTTTTTTGCTAGATTATCTTTAAGGAAAACCGATTCATGATAATAATATTCATCATGAGTCAAATATGGAAATAATATATTAGTAGCACAACATAAAGATGGTGCTGGTGGAGGTGAAAATAAAATATGGAAATCGAAATTGGAAACAGAAGGTCAGAGATACGAAGATCATACCTTCTTGGCAGATGGAATAAATTTGAGGGATCTTGATGTACTAATAAAGAGCATTCAAAGAAAAAACTGCCCTATCTATCTTGATTCACAAAAAGCAGGGCAAGAACTTGGTAATTCGTATTATTAGATGTTATTAACAGAAATTACTAATGTATTGGATTTTTTTGTTTTACAAACAGCAAATTGGTTTTAAACTGGAATTAATTTGGGAGTGAATTGGAAAAAAATTTTATTAAAAATCCGCAATTACGCTATTACTGGGAAATAGGAATATTTTTTTCTCTTCATTCCTCCCTTGTCTAATTTCCTATTTTCCCTTTATCCCCTATTGAGATTTATAGCAATTAATTAATTAAATTCATTTTTATTACCATCTTTAGATGATTAGAGAATTCTTCTCTTTTAGAAGTGGCTCAAAAACTGGGTAATTAGTTGGTTTACATACATATTGGAATCTCATAGAAATAGCAAATAGATTTTATTTAAGAAAAATTAGGCTGAATTTGGAAATGAATTGGTAGGAAATTATATTAACAATTGTTAACAATAATATATAGATGGGGAAAAATAGGAGATGACTTTTTGCTTTCTCTTCCTCCTCTCCTCACCAACGAACCTCATTTCCTATTTTCCCTCTTTATTCCTCCCTTAAATTTCAATAACCTACATCATTCCTTATTAAAAAGGAGTTCATTTGCCTACATTTGCAGAAATCGTTTTAAATGAAATATATGCACTACTAGCCATCAAAATCCCAACATCGGAAAAAAAATACTTACAACAATCCTTGATTTAATTTTATGAATCTGGATTGTATTATAAAATTTATGAGCTTGACGAAGTTATGTACAAAATGTGACATGAATCATGGGATAAATTACTACTATATAGATGATGAGGAAAATTGGTCTGAATTCTGCAAGTTCTGTGAATCAAAGCCTAATGTCATTTATTCAAACAAATTGAATGAATAAAATTTGTTGGGGAGTCTTATAAGCGAAATGAAAGATGAAAGGAGCGTAGATAATAGGGGGGGGTTACAATGCATTTTATTATGTATATTCCTCCGACTCCCCATAGGATTAATATCTTTAATTATATAAAAATGTTTGGTATGTTCTTAAAATAAGTTTTTAAAGAATAGTTAGGAAATCATAGAAAATCAGTATAGGTAAAAGAAGAAATAGCAGAGAGATCTAATCTTGTTGATAATAGGTATAGTAATAGTTATGACAGGACTATTAAAAGCAAATTTAACAAATCCTTCAGTATGCAAATATGCAATACTTATGTTTTTATAGGTAAACCAATAGCTTTAATTGAAATAGTTATTCCTGCAACACATTTTAAAAAATGGACTGAAGAATAAAGATAGTATCAATGATATATCTTCGTATTCCGTTATCAATCATCTGAGGAACTAAGTAATAGTTTTAGATGTATTTTAGTTAAGAATCAGATATGTCATCTTGATATATATACTGAAGCTGATTTTAAATAGAATCATGAAAATATATACGCATATCAAGAAAATCGTTGAATTTTTTAATTGATGAAAATCTAATACGAAGAGCAAGAGAACATGGATTAGTAATCAGAAGGTTTCTGGAGAATAAACTCTCGGATTATTTCTCATTTATAGCTGTTGTGAATAGACCACAGAATCCCAATAAAAATGAGTTAATGGGCCTGTCCGAATTTGAATCGGAGTCTCTAGCTCCCAAAGCTAAAAGGATGGACCAAGCTACCCTACAGGCCCAGGCATAGACGGTGTAACATTATATTGTATTTAAAAATATTCTTAAGAGCCATAGAACTAATAGGCCGTTTACTTGTTGAAAAACTATTTTTTACATCTGTTTTTCCTGATATGATTCTCATCAAATTTTTTTTTATTTGATGTGGTCATATAATATTCATTCATCTATATTTTATCTAAGGAAAATCTATAAATTTAAATATATGAGATGTGTTAACTTATCCAATGGAGGAAATATCATGAAAAAAACAATCATCTGTTCGCTCACAGGTATGCTGCTGATTCTCGGAGCTTTACAATTTCCGATAAATGCAGAAAACAATGAAAAAAATATTAACATAACTACGTATGATGAAAACATAAGAAAAGGTTTTTTGGATGTGACCTTCACCGCTGGTGACTATACTTTTGTCCCCCGCTCAGATGGGTCTATAGAAATACAGATGTCTGACTATGGGAATCTACTTGTTCCTGGACACCCACTGCTCCCCACAAAAACATACTTTGTCGGTCTTCCCCCCGGATGCATCGTTGAATCAATCGAACTACTCACAAAAGAAACCGTAGAACAATCAGGAACATATCGCATACGACAAGCCCCCTCCATTTGTAGTAATGACAATACACCAACTCAGAATTCTATCGATGACACGATTTCACACCAAGTAGAAGCTTACCCATCGGCGATCTACGAATACCTCGGAATGAGCCAACTACGGAAATACTCACTAGCGATGATACGATTCTATCCTATGACCTTTTATCCTACAAGCGGTAGACTCTTCCTACATGACTATATCACTATACGAGTCTATTATACAGCTGTAGAAAAACTCTCAGAAGTTCTTTTATCAGACACAGCCATGGATGATATTGCAGAACAAGTCATCTATAACTATGATTCCATCGCAAAATATTATCAGAAAATAGAAACTTCCAGACAAACCTACGATTATGTTATCATTACAACCAGTTCACTCTCATCATCCTTGACTGGTTTTTTAACCTGGAAAACAACCATCGGTTATCTAGTCAATATCGTTACGTTAACCTGGATTCTTACGAACTATCCTGCTTCTGATACCCAAAAAAGCATACGGGATTTTCTAGTAGCAAACTACGCTTCTTGGGGAATCAAATACGTCTTGATTGTTGGCACCCACGCATCGATACCAATGAGAACCTGCTATCCTGACCCAACAAATCATAACAATGACGGCACTCATAATATACCAACCGATTACTACTACGCGGATCTTACAGGCAATTGGGATAGCGACGGTGATGGTTTCTATGGCGAACGTGGGCAGGATGCTGTTGATTTCACACCAGAAGTATTTGTTGGGAGGATTCCAAATGACAGTGCATCTACAGTATCAAGCATAACCTTCAAGATACAACAATTTGAACAAAATGCTTATACAGGGTGGAAGAAAAACGCCATGCTCCTTGGGGCGATATACAACTATGCAAACGAGGATAACACAGGAAACCCACGGCTTGATGGGTCAGAGGTCATGGAAAAATGCAAAACCAACCTCCTCTCCGGTTTTACGATCACAACCATGTATGAAAAACAAGGTTACAGCCAATCCCCCTATACTTGTACATATCCTTTGAATAACGCAAACATCATCACTCAATGGAGTGGTACCACCGGATGGGGAATCGTAAACTGGGGCACCCATGGCTTGCAGACCTCAGCAAGTAGAAAAGTATGGAATACTGATGACGGAGATGGAATACCGGAGAATAACGGCGAGATCATTTGGCCTATCATGATACAAAACACTGATCCGTCTGGATTTAACAACAACAAAGCACCGATTGTGTTTGCAGCGAGCTGCTACGTCTCACATCCAGAAACGGTAAATAACCTTGGTGCGTCACTACTTACGAATGGAGCAGCTGCCTTTGTCGGGGCAACACGAGTCTCCTATGCAAGCTCTTATTGGACACAACCAAGTCATGGAGGACATGGAACTATCTGTTATGATTTCACTGATAGAATAGCGAATAAAAACGAAGACTGCGGTCAAGCGCTCTACAATTCAAAACAATACGTATACAACACATATCCCTGGAACCTCTGGCAGGATAACGCTAACATGTATGACTTTAATCTTTATGGAGATCCCGCCATGGGGATG
>Ga0209427_10006390_pt1 | contig 13452 bp, 8 predicted proteins | sample DeeMarSWOR136_30_FD_187465 | JGI IMG/M metagenome (GOLD analysis project Ga0209427, IMG submission 187465) | Marine sediment microbial communities from White Oak River estuary, North Carolina - WOR-1-36_30 (SPAdes) (version 2) | ecosystem: Environmental > Aquatic > Marine > Intertidal zone >... | reverse complement strand
GAGAATTCATCTTCATCCCAATAGAAGGTTATTGATCCCTCACCACTTGTTAAAGTATATTTACCCCCAATTTTAATGCTCTCATCATTAACTACGAATTCACAGTAATCTCCTCCAGTACCCAAGTCTAATACACCAGTAAAACCAGCCTCAAAGGTACCTTCACCAATAGTAATGTAGCCATCAACCTGGATATCAATTGATCCAATAACACTTACTTCTAAAGTTGGATCATTAACAGGACCATAAGAGAAATTAAGATTTGTTAATGATAATGAAACATCAAAATCACTATCCAGTGTAATTTCATTATTTGTAGTATCCCAATTAATACTAAGATCACCATCAGCACCTATACTTGCTTCTTCTAATTCAATCTCAAGCTCGTTTATATCACGGTTTTGACCTTGAATTTCTACCTTAAAGTATAGCTCTTCAACCTCTAAGGTTACATCGCTTGTCACATAAAGACTAAAGTCATTATTATCCCATGTAAAGCTGATTTCCCCATCACCTACTGATAGAGTAAATAGACCACCAATATAGAGTGACTCCCCATTTATAATGAACTCACAGTAACCATTTCCTAAATTTTGTGCACCTACTGCGCCTGCTGTATCTATTGGGTCTAAATTTTCTGAGTTTTGTGGACCTGGGCTGCCATCGCCAAAATTTAATGCGCCTACTCCACCTAGATTCAAAGAACCAGTAAAACCGGCCTCAAAAAGACCAGGAGCAAAAGTAATGTAGCCATCAGCCTGAATTTCAAGGGAGCCTAATATTTGAACACTTAGGCTACCAGAGCCAAAGTCGAAACTGAAATCTTCAACACCTATTGCTACACCTAAATCACTAGTGATCGTCATCTCCTCGGTAGCAGTATTCCAATCAATACTAATATCACCATTTGCACCTACATCAATCCCATCTGCTGTTATCTCGAGATACATGTCTGAGATTTTTGCTTTAAAGTATAGATCTGTAACAGATAATTCTGGACTACCAGACACATCAAGACTAAATTCACCATCTCCCCATTCAAATGAGATTTCTCCACTACCACCAATCAATGTAAACATACCGCCAACATGAATATTTTCACCATTGATTTCAAATGTAACATAGTCTCCACCTGTACCTAAATTTAAAGAGCCATCAAACCCTGCTTTGAAGGTATTTTCGCCAAAAGTAAGCCATCCACCTCCTTCAATTTCAAGTGTTCCAAGTATTTTAATGTTTAAAGAAGGGGTATATGAAATATCAAGATTACTGACAGATAAAGATACACCACCTCCAGCAGTAACTGTGACTTCATTGTTCACAGAATTCCAGGCAATATTAAATTCGCCATTCATTCCAATTCCAATATTTTCTGCTATAGCAATTATATCATTACCGGATTCAAGGTTTATCTCGAAATAAAAATCGTCCACTGAAAGTTCTGGGCTACCTATCACATCAAGAGTGAATTCATCTTCAGCCCATGAAAATGTAATTCCCCCTGCACCTCCTTCTAGGGTGAAATTACCACCAACTTTAATATTCTCACCGTTAACCACAAATTCACAATAGGCTCCTCCAGTACCTAAATCCAATGAACCTTCAAAACCTGCCTCAAAGAAATCTGCACCAAAAGTAACCCAGCCGCCTGCTTGAATTTCAAGGCTACCATAAAGACTGACATAAAGATCAATAGAATCAGTTACATACTCAAATTCCAAATTTGTTACACGCATTGATGCACCTGGTCCACCATTAATAGTAACTAAACCATTAGCAGCATCCCATTCAATTCCAAAACTACCAGATGTATCAATTTCTATAAATGATGCATTTGCTATAAGATTTCCCACCTCAAAGTTGAAATTTTGTATTATTAGGTTTAATCCTGCCTCTAAATCAACGTTGAATTGATTACCGCCCCAAGAAAATGTGATATCACCTGGACTCTCTATAGTAAACTTACCTCCAACTGTTACAGTCTCCTCATTGACTCGAAATACACAGTCGCTACTCAGCGTTATTTGTTCATTAAAACCTACAACTAACTCACCTTGAGATAAACCAATATGAAAAGTACTGGCTAACTCAAGATTTAATGTACCCTGGATTTCTCCTTCAAATTCACTATTTTTAGAATCAATTAAAAGATCACTCAAAGTAAATCCTATACCAACTCCAAGTAGTGAAAATGTTCCACCACTTTTATCGAAATTTATATCAAAACTTCCAGAGGTACCAATAGATGCCTCTCCTAAAGTTATGGTACAGTCAGGATTATCAAAGTAAAAATCATATAAACTTGCTTGGGTATCTCCTGAAACACCTATATCTATTTCTTGATCCTTTATTCTAAAACTTCTGAGAAGTGTACCAGTAAATAAAAAACCTGAAGACAACTCGGTTTTAACAGCGTTTTTCTCACGAATAAGCGAAAGTCTTACCTCGTTACCTGATGGTATTTTAATTATGGCAGAATGATCAAATATTCCACCAGTTTTAGTCCTTTTATACATTATATTAGAGCCTAAACTCTCAAAGGTGCATTTAAAAGTAGTTTTTGACGAGCCACCACTATTTAAAAGCATTCCTATTAGCGAAAAACTACCACCTTCACGCTCATCTATTCGTAATCCATATTCTGGCCAAATATCATAGCCAAGTATTCTCCACAAAATATATGGTCTTAAAATATGGGTAACAGTAATTTTAGTTGGCATTGCTTCTCCCGGAGCCGAGTGATAACCAATTCTCATTATGGTGTCGTCTAAACCTAGATAGCTTGCTATGATGCCAAGGTCTAATTGCAGGCAGACGGTAAAATCATCTTCAGTTTGTATATCACTAGAAATTGTTCGAACGTCAGAGAGCTTTGTTTCAAATTGGTACCATACCGTATTACCAAATAGAGATTTAGTCTTCACGCTCTTAAAAAAATTCAAATTATTCACTTTTATATCTTTGTCGCCATCATTATTTACATCAATTTCCTTAGGCAATGGGCTCCAACCGCTTAGTTCAGTTAACTTTTCAATCCCGTTATAATTAGTATAAATCTTAGCATCTAGAAGATCACAAAAAAACCCAGTTGTAAAGTCAAAGGTGTCAAGCAACCATTCTAGAAAATCTTGTAGACCTGGATCAACATCAAGATTACAGTAAAAATCATCGTCATCAGAATATGACATCCCTATATCTGCATGTAATACATCATAACGTGTAACACCATTGCTATCCGTTACCTCTAAGGTAACCATATATACCCTTTCCTCATCATAACTATGTGTTACTACCTCACCGTAAGCTGTTGTTTCATCTCCAAAATTCCAGAAATATTCAACAATTTCAGCACCGTTGCTAACTGACTCTGAAGCATTAAATTCAATTTCTTCATTTACATCAGCGGGATAGTGACATCCTCCATAGGGTATAAGATGGTCTCCTGGCTCATCGATAAAGACTGGTGCAATGTCTTTAAAAACTTCCCCAATGGTATTTGTTACAGTAAGTGTTACAATATAATCACCTGGCACAGAATAACTATGAGTCGGATATTTTCCATATCCTATTGTATTAGTCTCATCATAAGGGTCATTAAAGTCCCACTCATAGGTGTCAACTCCACCGACCCAGGTTCCTGAACCAGAAAACGAAATTGGTTGATTTACAGTTCCGCTATATGGTCCATTTGCATCAGCATGATAAACTAATTGATCAGGATTTTGAGATCCGTCAATCATTTCTTCGTCATGTGTATCCGCTGCTGTAGATATTCCAGCGATACTCATGTTAACTAGTATCAATAAACAGCCTACTAAAATCAATACTTTTAATTTTCTTTTCATATAATCCCCCTTATTTTATGATTAACTAGTGTTAATTCACTTAACAATAGTTATTTTATAAGTTTTTCCTCTTCCCTTATATATTGTTGCTGATAAGTATATAATATTTTGCAAAAATTCTACGTATTTGTGACCTAATTTTATAAAAAAACGACTATTTAACTACCTGAGCAATATTTTTAATTTTTACTATCTCTTGTTTTCCAGTTTTCATATCTCTTACTGTTACCACATCTTGTTCTAACTCTTTTGGACCAACTATAACGGCTTTTTTTGCATTTACTGAACTTGCATATTTTAAAGATTTACTCATTCCTCTCCTAAGAAGATCTACATCAACTGAGATGCCTTTTTCTCTTAAATTCTGGGTTATCTCCAATGATTTCTTTATCATATCTCCATTAACTGGTATTATAAATGCATCTAATTTGTAGGTTGGAAACTTGTATTTTTCTGTTTCTAATGTAAGAATAGTACGATCAAAACCTATTGCAAAACCTGTGGTGGGAGTCTCCTTTCCACCAAAAAGAGATATAAGTTCATATGCACCACCACCACATAGTTGTTTTTCAGCTCCAAGTGAAGGCGCCTCAATTTCAAATACTATTCCTTTATAGTAATCAAGTCCTCGGACTATACTAATTTTTATTTGGTATTTTTTTATCTTAAATGATTCTTCCAAGAGACCCACAATTTGTTTCAGTTTTACAATTTCTCTCTTTGTAGCATCATCTTTGATAAGATTCTCAATTTTTTTAATATTTGAAGTTTGAAGTAACTCAATTAAAGCATTTGCATCTTCATTTTTGATTCCAAAATCTCTTAAAGCATCAAAAACATCTTCAAACATTGATTTATCTATTAGAGGAGTTAAGTATTTTTGTTGATCTTTAGATAAGTTAAACTGTTTAAATATAGAAGATAAAATATCCAGGTTTCCAATGTTTAGTTCAAGATTTTTTACTCCAACTTTTTCTAGGATCTTATATGCCATAGCGATAAGTTCAGCATTTGCCTCTACAGTGTCTGTTCCTATGATTTCGCAGCCTGCTTGTCTAAATTCTCTATATCTACCTTTTTGAGGTCTATCATATCTATAACAATTGCCAAAGTAAAACAGCTTTAGAGGTTTTGGCTCCATTTGAAGTTTATCAACATAAAAACGGATAACAGGGGCGGTAAGCTCAGGTCTCAGAGTTAGTTCTCTCCCACCTTTATCAGTAAAAGAATAAAGCTCTTCTATAATTGTCTCACCAGATTTAGCTGTGAAAAGCTCCAGTGTTTCAAATGTTGGGGTTTGGATTTCTCTGTAGCCAAAGGTTTCAAAGGTAGAGCGCATAACTTCCTCAACGTATCTACGTTTTTGCATATCCTCTGGAGTAAAGTCCCTTGTTCCTCGTGGTAGTTTAAACACGTTTTGATTGTATAAACAGTTTGTTTAATATTGTTTCGACTATCTTAAAAAAAAGCTGTTGCTTTTACTATATTCTTTTTTTCATAAATGATTCTAGGTTATCAAATGCTTTTTCAAGTGTTTCTAATGTTGGTAAAATTACAGCTCTGAAATGATCTTTACCATAAGTCGAACAAAAACCAGATCCATGAACAACTAAAACATGTGCTTCATGTAATAGATCTAGAACGAAATCTTTATCTGTTTTCCAAATTCCACTATCCATTGCCTCAATTTTTGGAAATATATAGAATGCACCATCAGGTTTTGCAGTTGAAATTCCTTCTATTTCATTAAGTCGTTTGTATGAAAAATCACGACGCTCTCGTAATTTTTTATTAACCTCTTCAATATGATCCTGTGGACCTTTCAACGCTGCAAGGCATGCCCGTTGACACACAGAATTTGCACATAGCCGTGACCTAGCAATTCGCATAAATGCATCTTGTATCTCGTCAAGCTCACCTGAATGATGAAATAAAGTATAGCCTACACGCCATCCTGGGACCAAATATACTTTTGAAAAACCATTAAATGTTACGACTGGAACATCTTTACCAAGAGTAGCTGTAGCATATTGTATCTCATCAAAAGTCATATCATCATAAATCTCATCAGAAATAATTGGAATTTGGTATTCACCAGCTATGTCAATTATTTCTTTTACGACCTTTTTAGAATAAAGAGCCCCTGTAGGGTTATTTGGATTAATTAGAACAATTCCCTTGGTAAGTTCGGATATTTGTTCCCGTATGTTATCAACATCGGGTTGCCATCCTTCTTCCTCTATACATCTATAAGGTTTTGGTTCTCCACCGATAAAACGAGTAATAATTGTGTATTGGGGGTAAGTTGGACCAGGAAGCAAAAGTTCATCTCCGGGATCCAAAGAAGCATTAAGAAGAATCTGAAGACCTTCAGTTACTCCAGTTGTAATACACGCATCCTCTAGTTTATAATCAACATTATTTCTCTTTTTTTCACGTTCAATAATCGCATTTCTAAGTTCAAAATCACCCTCAGATGGCGAATACCCATTATGTCCCTCATTTGCTGCTTCATAAAGAGCATCCTTCATATGTTGAGGGGTGTCAAAATCATATTTGTTAGGATCACCTATGTTAAGACGAAGGATTTTAATACCCTTTTTTTCTAGTTCTCTAGCAGGTAAAACAACCTCTCTAATTGCATATGAAACAGTTTCACAACGCTGAGAAGCTTTAATCATAATATCCACGGCCGCATGATATAAACAAGTATAATAAATATTTGCTGGTACGAACACCTAAAAATATAGTAAAATTAAGAGGATTGTGTAAGAGAATAATCCTCCCTTACAATACATTTGAAAGCGTTTTTGTCTTTAAGATACTGCAAGTTTTCATGAACAAGAATAGCAGAACCATCTTTTCTCTTATGAATCGTCTTAAAACTATATACTCCATTTTTCTTAGCTTGATTTATCTTATCTTTAATATCTTCCTTTGTTTCAAGAGCATCAAAATCAGCCATATTAAGAGTAAGCATCTCACTTTTACTGTATCCTAATCTTTTAACCATATTCTCATTACAATCTAAGATATTAGCGTTTTCATCAAATAAAAAGACAGAATCAAACTCATGTTCAGACCATTTTTCATCTAGTTTCTTTTTGATACCAATTGGTTCTAATCCCCTTCCTTTTTCACGTTCATTTAAAAGTTCAGTGATTTCTATTTTAAGATCAGCTAGTTCTTTATTTAACAGAGTTATTTTGCCATCCGCTATTTTTTCACGTGTGATATCAGTGTCTACACCCCTAAAACCTAAAAGATTACCATTTTCATCAAAAAATGGAACGCCATTAGTGATAACACAAACCTTTTCACCATTTTTTCTAACATTCCAGTTTTCAAGATTTTTTATAGGTTTTTTATTCTTACTTGCTTCATTAAAAACAGGTTTAGCTTTTTTAACGTCTTCAGGTATCATGAAATCAAAAACACTTTTTCCAATCATCTCATTGGGTTTATATCCTAACAGTTTTGAAACATTTCTTGAACAGAATGTATAAGTCCCCTTACTATCAATCTCCCAGGCCCAGCCAGGTATACTATCAAGTAAGTCTTCACGTTTCTGTTCTGCATTCTCTTTTGCTTTAACCGCCTCTTCAAATATCTCCCCTTTCTTTACACCTACTTTGTGTATTGCTAATTTCAAACTAGCCATTACTCTATTTAGTGAACCAGTCAAATTATTTATTTCAAAAATTTCACTGGATTCTAGGTTAACATCAAGTTTACCTTTTGATATTTTATCAATGTTTTCTGTAAGTTTTTCAATTGGTTTTGTTATAAAATAGGATATTGTAATAGAAACAAAAAATGTGACTAAAAAAATTAGACCTATGAGCATCAAAGATTCAGATTGAAAACCTTCTATGCCGCCAATAATTCCAATAGGAATCGTGGAAACAGCAAGACATACTATTACAAGAAGCGTTTTCAACCTCGTTTTATCACCTCATCACCGAAGTTATCATGGTGTATATCTTCTTTTTCATTTATAATATCTTTTTCAAAACCATAGATTCTTTCGATTCTATTTTTAAAGTCTAATCCTCGCTCTGGAGGAATTATGTACTGCTCTGTTAAGGAGTCGATATATCCAAATATATCATCTCTCCCCAAAGCATTTTTACTTTTTAATTCATTAAATTCACCAACGCCAAGTGGTCCTAGTATTGATTGGAATTCCTCTCTTATCTTTCTTTCAATCGCACCTTTATGAGAAAATAGTATCTTTATAGGTTTTATTTTTCTAACAGGCTCTAGGGGAACTGTAAAATAAAATTTACATCCCCTGCCAGGTTTGCTTTCAACCCATATTTTTCCGTTCTGAGATTCAACAATCCCTCTACAGATAGCAAGCCCTAGTCCAGTTCCACCATGTCTCCTACGAGTTGCACTCTCAACTTGATAAAATGGTTCAAAAATCCTGATTTGATTTTCAGGACTCAGTCCACAGCCATAGTCTCTAACACTAAATATAATATATTCTTTTTTCAACTCGGCGGCAATCTCGACCTTACTGTTCTCGTAAGAAAATTTAATAGCATTGTTAATTAGATTTCTTAAAACTTGACTCAACCTATCGGGATCCACCTCGATTATTGGTAGTTTATCAGCATTTACAATAAGTTCGATGTTTTTCTCTTTTGCAAAAGCTTCCATGAATTTTGTAATGTCCTTGACAGTCTGTGTGATATCTGTTTGCTGAAAATTAAATTTTAATCGTGCAGCTTCTATTCTTGAAATATCTAGAAAATCAACAATGATATTATCAAGTCTATCAGCATTTCTGACGATGATTCCTAAACTATCTTTTTGTTTCTTTTTTAGTTTCCCAAAATATTCTTCTTCAAGCATCTGAAGCTGTGCTTTCATAGGAGTCATTGGACTTCGTAGTTCGTGGGAAGTTATACTCAAAAATTCTGTTTTTGCACTGTCAATTTCTTTTCTTTCTTCTTCCAATCTTCCCAAGGCTGCTGTTGTCCTATTGAAGGCTTGTGCCAATTCTTCGATTTCGTCATGTGTTTTTATATCCATTCTAACATTATAATTTCCTTTCTCAACTTCGTGAGTGGCATTGTACAACTTTTTAATTGGTTTTGAAATAGACCGTGACACAAAAAATCCAATTATACCTGCATTAACGGCAATCAAAATTATAATCATAATCGCGACTGTCCTAAGTAAAGGAGCTTGTTTGGCATATAAAGCTTCAGGAACAGAAGAAATTGAAATAGTATAAAAATAGTATATAGCTAGAGCTGGGGCAACCAAACCAACGATTACAAAGAGGAGTGTAAGTTTTCTATTTATCTTGGAGAAGATCAAATTCTTGATGTTAAGTTTTTCAACATCCAACCCATTACCCCTCCTAGTTTAAGTCATCTTATGGTTAAGTGAAGACGTTTGAATTTTGTTTAATCTCAATTTTACTCATTTAAAATCAGCTCAACTCTATCAATCAAGTCAGTTACATTAAAGGGTTTTTGGAAAAAATCCACGATATTTTCCTGTGTGCAAAGACCTCTTTTTCTTGCATCAGAGATTCTTACTACGCTCATAAATGCAATTTTGATATCCCTTATTTGTTTAACAATATCATCAACAGGGGTCCCAGGCATCATAATATCAAGCAGAATTAGATCAGGTTTATATTCACGTACCTTTTCTAAACAGTCATCACCATCAACCGCTGTGACAACTTTATAGCCATTTACCTCCAGTATTGTTTTCACGCTTTGCCTTATATCTGGCTCATCATCAACAACTAAGATTGTTTTTGTCATTTTTCACCTTCTTAGTCAATATAAGATGGATCTTATCTATAACTAGAATTTATTATTGTATTAAATCCCATCTCGTATTATCTTAGAATATATTTTTTGTGTATAAAGTTTTGGTTTTAAGTATACCTGAATATCTAAAAATTGTCATTTTTCCCTTTTGACATTTTTACAGAAAACCTTTATATAACTTTCATGACAGACATTAACAAGATAATAAATGTCATGGAAGAGGTGGACGGAGAAGAAAGGGTTAATAAAAAATGCGATAAAAATTTGTATTTTTATATCTATAGCTGGTCTTCCATTTTTAACAATAACACAAATTATTGGAATGGAAACCTTTCTAGATTCATTTGAAAATCCTGAACATTATGTATGTTTACAGGACAAGGATAACTTATTTGGATCAAATACAAAAAATGGAGAATATATAATCATACAAAAATCAACACATCCTGAATTCAATGTTAAAAAAAGCGATTCTATAATTTATTGTAAAATTGATGGAGATATAGCCTGCAATAAGGTCTATCAAATAAACAACATAGGGGCTATAAAGAGATACCATACAACAGAAGAAAATGATATTACTAGTCAACCAATTTATCAAAGTCAAATCATAGGCAAAATTATTAATGTCGTAGATAACAATATATGGAACTCAATCTCAATCAAAATATGGGAAACATCAATATATAATCTAAATCTAAGAGCTTTACTAGCAAATGACTAGAACTAGATCTATAGAAGATTACCATCTATGTTCTCAGAGGAACCACTTGCTGTTAACAGATCTTGCAGTGCCCTATGATATTTTTTTGGTTCTGAATCAAGAAGTTTCTTCGCGTATTCTTTTAAAAAATCACCATATTCTATCTCAACCTGAGAGTACTGCCATTTCTTATCTTTAGCCTTTCCAAAAACCAGCAAAAAGGCATAAGCTACTGATTTACCTTTAGGATTATCTGGTCTCCTCTTAATCTCTGCAAGAGCCTCCTTTTCTCCAAATGTCTTGTATATTCTTACAACGCTATCCGCAAACTTTGCCAGTGGCGGCAGTGACTTGTATTTTGGAAGTCGAGCTAATATCTGCTGACGCTCTTGATAGTTGAAAACCAACTCTAATATATCTGAAGGTGTGTCATCCAAAGAAAAGAATTTTTTTGCCATCTCTTCATCATCAATAATTGAATTAATGGCATCTAAGCCATAATCCTTCCAAAACCGTTCCAACACCTTATTTGGAGTTACGTTATCTAGAACAACCGGTTCATCTACTTGTTCAAGAACAAGTTCCAGTCCTTCTTTTTCAAATTTATTTGGTTTTAAGGCTTCTATAAACTGATCCATATCTGTACCATAAGAAACCCCGTCGAGTATCAGAATTTTTTCACCAGATTCCTTTATCGATTCCTCCCGTTGTTTCATGTTTTTTCTAATAAATTCAATATCAGTTAATCCTCCGGATAGATATTCATTTATGTTTTGTGTTTCTTCAAATCCAGATTCTCCCCTTTTTATTACTCGTCCAACTACATCAATTGAAAAATCATTAGATATATTTGGCTCAAGAAGATATTTAGTCATGTTAAAAATTGTATTCTTCTTTAATCTAGCACAATCTTCACATATTGCAGCTACAACATCTGCTGACTTCCAGTGTATTCGCAGGTAATTTTTCTTAGAAGTCTCTTCCTTCATTACTGTTTCTGGTTTAATATCTCCACAGGTTGCTACACCATTTTTATATGTCAAACCTGTCTTTTTTATCAAAAAATTTATAAAATCTTTAGGAGGGTTTGCTTCTAATCCCGTAGAAATAAAGCCATCATCCCATGAATACACATGTAATTTTCTTTTTAGTGCCATGTCTTTTATACCAAGCAATCTAAGAACAGGGTTATCAAAGTATTGTACGGCAATCAACTTTTCTTTATCTGCCTTACCTCTTTGAGCATATGAAATATCTCCTGTGGGAAACTTAGCAACTGCTAGATAGGGTGCTTTTTCTGAATGAGCAATAAGTAATGTACCTGCAAGGGCACCGTCGAGACCTCGTTTATTTGATAATTTTTCAAGCTTTTTTGTATCATCGTTAAAACGGCTAACTTTGTCTAAACTCTTTTTTATCTTGTCAAAATGTTTTCTAGAATAACTATCTGAGTAATCTGGCAAAATTAGATATGGATCCTCTTTGAGTTTCTTGGCATTTTCTACAAGTTTTTTTTCCATTGATTTAGCTGCAGTTCTTGCAAAAGTTCTCACTCTTCTAATTTTTTTTGCCATTACAACACTTACCCCCATAATATGAGGATATTAAAGTAGATTACTATGATTTATAGAAAATTTATTTATTAGAAATACGGGTTCATGGTTTGTGATGTCTATGGATGTATACGAAGCCATTCTTTCGAGAAGAAGTATCAGACGTTTTCAACAAAAACCAATACCAATAGAGCTGCTTAAGAAGTTTGTTAATGGAGCAAGACTTGCTCCATCTGCTGCTAATCTTCAACCACTTGAATATTTTGTTGTAACTGATAAAGAATTGCGCTCTAAAGTTTTTGAAACACTTGGTTGGGCGGCTTATATCAAACCCAAATGGGCTCCAAGTGAAGATGAGAGACCAACTGCATATATTATCATACTTGTGAAGGATCCCAATAACAAATGGTATTCGAGGGATGCCAGTTTGGCTTCTGAAAACATTGTTCTAGCTGCTGAAAAAGAAAGCATTGGCAGCTGTATTATGTGTAAAATAGATAGAGAAAAATTACAGGAGATACTTAAAGTTCCTAAGGATATGATTGTGGATTCAGTGATCGCATTAGGATATAAAGCTGAAAAGTCGGTTGTTGAAGATTTTAAAGGTTCTATAAAATACTGGAGAGATAAAAACGAAATTTTGCATGTTCCAAAAAGAAAATTAGAAGATATAATTCATGTAAACAAGTATTAAAAGAGATGAGAAAGAGTTTTAAATAGAGCAAAAATAATTTAAAAACATACAAGAAGAGGGTTCTGGCATTTCTTTAACATAACTCATGGAGGTGGCCATGCGTGTAACCTCCTTTCTCATCTCTTCATCTTTTTCACATAGCTCTAAACTCATATTTGAAATAAATGCTCGCTTAATGTGAGTTGAAACTAACATTTGTTTCAATTATTTTTGCCCCCGTTAATTAGATTTTTAAAATGACCAGATCTTAATATATGTTATGTTAATATAATAACAAAAAATACAGTGAGATGTTGGATATCTGTTATTTTGTCTCAATTTTTAATAAAAAAAGGCCATTTGTGATTATTATAACATATGTTTATAGATTTTCAACTATGCAGGGGAAGTGCTTTCGACTTCAAGTTCAAATCTCTTTTATTCATGCCCGCATCGGGAACGTATGCTAAAAGTTAGAAGCCCTAACAAGATGAGGTCATTATTTGAGACCATTTAATACTTGTTTTCTGCTGTAAACTCATAATGTAAAATTATACCAACGATATTCTATCTCTGCTTAGTCTATCATTGTAACAGGCGTAACAAACATATTCACCAAACCATTTCGTACAATCTCTCATCTTTCCACAACTTTTACATTTTGCTTTCAGTTAATTCACCTTATTGTAAAAGGCAAGATTTTCCCTCTTTGGAATTACATCATTCATTATTTCTTTTTTCCGTGTGTACATCCTATTATATTTCCATCCTTGTCAAATTTTGTGTCACCTGCAGCAGTTGCTTTAAAAGGATAGGTACAGACACCAGTATTTTCATCTTTAAACATACATTTGATGCATTTCATTTTATCTCTTTTTTT
>Ga0209427_10006389_pt1 | contig 13453 bp, 15 predicted proteins | sample DeeMarSWOR136_30_FD_187465 | JGI IMG/M metagenome (GOLD analysis project Ga0209427, IMG submission 187465) | Marine sediment microbial communities from White Oak River estuary, North Carolina - WOR-1-36_30 (SPAdes) (version 2) | ecosystem: Environmental > Aquatic > Marine > Intertidal zone >... | reverse complement strand
AACGTACTCGTAGCCGGATCCCAATAACGGCACTCCCCTTCGGTAAGAAGCAAGACAGTGGAATAAAATGCTATGCGGCGAGTATAGTTAGCGCCGTCGTTGGCGAGCCCGAAGTTACCTGCTCTAGCCGTCGAGCCAGCCGGAGAGTTCTTACCTTTGTAATTGAAGCTCTTGATACCTATAGGACGATTAGCCAAAGCGGTGGCATTGACTCGTCTCCAGCCCCAATGCTTGGCCCAGGAGCCGTCATGGGAATACAAACAGTCCTGCGCCATCAAAGCATCGCCTGGCTGCATGTTTACCGACGCACGGAAACCCATCAGGTTTACGCCTCGTGTCAGTCCTGTATGTGGCCCGCCCATAGTTTATTTCCAAAAAGGATCTGCTGTAAATCCTACCCATCCTCTAACATCTGCAACACCATTGAGCGGAGTGCCATAGACATCGGCATACCCGGTTCTAGTAGGTAATGTGATATGCCGATTGTTTCCGCTTGAGTCAAGAAGTCTTACCGTTTCCGCAACGCCCGCAGGAATTCCTATGTTTAAACCAAGCGTACTTGCACGTATTCCAAACCCGACATGCGTAGGATCAAAATCCCATTCGCTAACACCGTCCACGTTCTTCGGATCTATATAGATAATGGTTGTTGCAGCACCCAAGCTCTGACAGCGCCGCTCCCTATATGATTGAGATATTTCCGCTGGCGTAAGGATGCGGTTGTGGATAGCCCACGGTCCCCAGTGCGTCCTTACCTGCGTAAAAGAAAACATTTCAAACGGCCAAAAGAAACCGTCATAATTGGCCGCCTGTGTGTAATCCCCGTGAGTTTCCGCCCCAGGACCTATCAAGTAAACCGTACCCATCGACTGTGCGGCTCCAGCCGCCATATTAAAAGTATCTACCAGGCTGGAATTGATATAGCTGAGCATGTTGCCATCACGGTCGAATGTCACAGCAAGATGACACCATTCCATTGGAATGGCATAACCTCCAGCAACCCCAGATGTTTCCCATGCTCCTGCGCCTGCCTGCATCCTGATATCATTAACTATATAAGACACGTTAGAAAAATATATACTCGCTAAATCGCAGGCCCCAGTTAAGCTATAAATAAAATTTGGTGTAACGGCGTCCGAAATTCCAAATGTCGTATATACATCAGACGTAACATTTAAATTGCCCATGCCCCACCGAAGCCATGCTTCGAAGCTGAAATCAGACAGATTTAGAGCGTAGCTTGGATAGAGCATAGGAGTTGTTACGTGGCAGAAGATACCCGAATAGGCATTGGGAACGAAGTCAGCGAAGTCAGGCGGGGCTGCGCACAGCAAATCGATGACGCCGCCGTTCTCATTATATCCTGTTGCCATCTTATAGCCCCGGCCTCGGATGCTGTACGTGCAGGTGCCATCTCGGCCCGTGCCATAGCACCCCGAACTCGTCTCCTAAATATGCCTTCACACTCGTTTGTATCTCTATACCTACGGAAAGCGGTATGTTCGTAGAGCTGTCGAAGTCGAGTGCACCTCCTTTCGGGTGTTGGCCTTCCGTCCTCGGCTCCACAGCACACGTCAACCAACAGTCGTAACCCTTAGACGCAAATACAATAGGCACTAAGTCGAGCACGACACACATTTCCGGCTTCATGCCAGCAAGACGCACTCCCGGCTTGATTTTCAGACGAGGTGTCATGTTTCACCTTCAATAGGGCCACCTCGCAGGCGCACTAAGCGGCCTTAGTCCACGAAGTCGCCCCGGCTGTCTGTTCTGCCAGGCTTTGAGCTCCTGAATTCTGTTTCTGAACATCTGCTCATAGGCCAAGGCTTGTTGATCGTCTCCCCTGTAGGCGGCAAGACGACGCTGTATGGCATAAGTCAAAAGGTTCTCGAACTCGAAAGGTATTTCCACAACGTCGTTTGCCGTAGTCACAGGCCGGATGCGCTTCATATAACGGGTAACGTAAGTCTCTCCAAGCGCAGAAGGAGCCGGAGAAAGCTCTGTGCGTATGTGCTCGTGTATCGTTTCTCCTACGCCGTAATTGAGCCTTTCTATGACGACACCACCACTCGTAAAGGTGACGATTGTAGGCGCTCCTGCCGTGATGGTGTTTTCCATGATGTAGCATTTCCGTACTCCGTCAGGACCGGCGGCGAATTGTGTGGCCGTCGTCCCCGCACCGGCTACGACAGCTACGATTTCTTCCGCTTCGAAACCGTTATTGTCGATACCTTCGACTTTGCATTGAAAAGTAGCACCTCCGGCATCGGCAACGACTATCAAGCCCGTAGTCGGGTTATCTCTCGCTACGTTGTAATAGCCCCAGACAGCTAAATAGTTTGCCGGACTCCCCGTCACCATCGACGGATCGAGAGCATCGAGTTCCCACCCACCAATAATAGGGACCTGCTCCCGATAGCTCCGGCCACCCGGCCACACGGAGACTAATCTGTGGATATAGTGCGGAAGGTAAGTAATCCCGTTCGCTGTATTGGCGCCCGCTCCATGCGTACCATATAGAAGATTCACTTGCCCTTCTAGCCATTTCCAGTTCCCCGCAGAGGCTACGTCTTGAAGCCCCTCATTGGCCCAGCGCAGAATGAGCGTCGTCAGTGCCGCATCGGTATACGTCTCATGTAGCTGAGATGCCGCCCATTCTTGTATCTGTCTGACACTGAGAGCCATCGGTTACACCTTGGCGAGCTTTTTCAGCTCCTCTTCCAAATCGACTTTCGGATCGAGCTTGGCCATCAAGCCGTCGAGCTCAGCCTGGTATCTGCTTATCGTCTGATGGTTGATAGAACGGCTTATCAGAATACGCAGCCTGTAGATTCTGCCGATCAGCTCGTCCGAGCTTCGGCTCGAGGTTTTCTTTGGCTTGCTCTCCGCTTTAACGTCAGTCTTTTTCTCCGGCATCATCTTTCTCCTCTTCAGCCGGTGGAGGCGGCTGAGGTTCTGGCTTGTTAATAACGTAACCTTGTCTCTCAAGCAGTCCTTGGCACTGCCCGTTCAGTGCGTCCATCTGGCCAAGAATCTGATTCTGGAGCTGAGCGATGACTATGTTTGCCTGTATTACAGCAGCACGATACGATAGAAAGTAGTAGACACAGCTCATCCCAAGAAAGAACAGAATCGCTCCCTTTATCCAGTCCGTCGGCAACTCTTTGACTTTCGTTTTCAATATTTCCCACACAAAGCCCCCTTTATTGCTCTATGGCCCTAAGCTCTTGTTTCAGATCGTTGATGTCTTGCTGTAGCTGAGAGATGACCGGGCCGAGCTTCGATGCCTCGTCTCGAGGACTGCCCGGCTCTTCGGACGTATGGTAAGCTTTCTGAGCTTCCAAGTCGTTGATCTTGTCTTGCCAGTGCTGAGCCGCACGCATGTTCTGCGCTTCGTCCCGCCGCTGTGTGTACCTTGCAATCATTTCATCGAAGTCACGAATCATCCGATTGACGCCGCCTTGGTTGTACTCTTGCTGTGTATGAAGTGCCGACTCTTTCTCGTCGATGAGGCTGTTGATATCCAGCTTGAGCACACGCACATCGTCGGTGTCTACAGCTTCGCAGTCACCTTTGTCTACGGCATCTTGATCACAGATGATTTCTCTTTGCTGTGCCTGAAGAGGCTGATTGAGAACGAAAACGGACAAGGCGGCTACAGCCCCTAAACCAGCCGCCATGAGAACGAGTTTCTTTTTCATGGGCAAGCTCCATTAAGAACGAGAACCGTTATTACGTCTGTTGCTCCAGTGGAATCCTTTGCGACGATGGCACAGTCGTTACCACCGCCACCTGACCAGTCGGCATTGTCATCGATAAAGAGTGCGATAGCTCCTGCTGGAGGGTTATCCGCATAAACGGCGGCATTGGCGAGAATGGTTATGTGGCCATCGAAGCCGTTACCTATCGAGATTCCAGTTTCGTAAGCGTCGGGATCTTCGACGATACTATCGATCCAAATTCCACGAAGGTAGTTGTCAGCCCCAGTATGGTTTGCATTTGTAAAACCTATACGGATTCCTGCTTGGGCATCCGAGCCATTCATTTCATTTATCGGGGCCAAAGACACATTAAAGGCGTTGTAGCCTCGAGCGCTGGAGTTGCCAAAGTCGAATAAAAACCCTGCATCTTCATCTACAATTCTGAACGAGTCTATATAGCCCAGCTCTCCCCTAGTCGTGTTGTTCAACTGAATATCTCTGTCCCAGTCATGTCCTATAGTTATGGCTCGTTCCGTAGCTTGTGCATCCGCAGTAATGCCATCGATATACAAAGCACGCAGTATATTGGTAGCTCCTGTATGGTCAGCATTTTCGATATCAATCGTAAGACCGATTTCAGTATCAGTGCCATTCATCACCGGTACAGTCAGCGCAATTTCGGAATACTCCTGAAAAGCATCGGTATCTCTCAGCCAGAACTGAGTCCCCGGAGCCGTAGTTCCGAGCACAAAGTCGAACGTAGCAGGTAGAAACACTACCTCTGCGGTATCTTCGAACTCGATGTCTCTATCCCATCCGGCACCGATATAGAGCGCCGACTCGGTAGCCGCTGTTCCGGTAATGCCGTCGATGTGGATACCGTTGATCTGTCCGCCTGTATGAGCACCCATGGTGAGATCGACAAACAAGCCGTTGACGATATTCCCAGCAGCGGCAGCGTTCAGCGTCGATGTCAGATCGAGCAAGCTACCCGATGCACCAGCAGCAGGATTACCCGTACCTCTCAAGGGAGAATCCTCGAACCAGGCGTTAGGGCCGTCCCATCTAGGCAAGAAATCGTGAACCAGCGCTGCTCCAGAACCTCCAGGCGTCAGTGAAATCCAGCTAGCCGTAGACGCATCGTAAATCTGAAAGTCCGGCTGCGAGCCAGCCGTAAGCTGAACGGCAAGCAAGCCGTCGGTTAGCTGATTTCCCGTATTGGCCAGCGTAGGCAAAACGGTTCCGTAAGTGACACCTGCGCTCTGGCCATTAGGGTTAAGCGGGTGCCACCACGGATTTTGTTGGGCGATAGTGAGGCCCGCCCATAGAGCGAGCCCCAGAAAAACAGCGATTGCTATAAGGGCGAGCCTCTTCATTTCAGTTCTCCTTTTACTGTTCCTGTCCAATTTCGACGTAAGCTATCGTAATTCCGGGATCCGAAGCTGCCGCGATAGTGTAGCCGAATACGACTACGGCACGGTCGGTAGCTTCCATATTCAAGACGGCATTCGCTTGAGTTACCTGAGTACCGTCCAGCCAGAATTCGACCGCATCGGCACCGACAACGACTTTCAGGACATGAGTTGCGCCGTCGCCCCACGTAACGCCTGTGTCATCGTTCAGAGTACCGCCTCCGTTCAGCTCAGTCTCGATATCGAGATCGCCTGCCGCATCGGAGATGACGAACAGAGCCGATGTGTCGAATGTATCGGAAGCAGGAGGATCGTCATAAGCTTCCTGCACGATCCATCCGAACCACAGATCGTCCACGTCGGAGAAGTCGGTAATGGTTACGCTCACTTCTGCGTACATATCCACATCAGCGTCTTCATCAAAATAAGCTCCAAGCATGTCCGGGCCGAACGAGCCGAACACGAGCTCGACACCTTCATTCGCTACGTCATCTGCAAAAGTGTCCAGAGACAAGACGCCATCTACCGTAAATGGAGCGAGTGTTTCGGCAAGTGCGCCTCCATCAGGAGCTTCCAGCCTGTAAGCGATAACGCCGATCTGAGAGCACGGCATGAGAATAATATTCTCGCCTGCATCGGTAACGACTGCGGCAGTCAAGTCTTCCTCGAATGCCTGAGCGCATCCTACCTGTCCGAAGTTCTCATGCTTGATACGGAATGCAGGAACGGCGTCTACAGTGAAGGTATCATCTTCATTGTCACCGGCGGTAAAGTCACCATTCGCCACGACTGCACCCGAAAACGTCTGCGTTCCCGTAAACGTCTGAGCGATATCGACACTGGCGAATGTATACCACGCGGCTGCCGTCGAGCTATACACCTGGACATCCGGTGTCACCCCCGTAGCATGAATGGTATAGACTTCTCCGTCCATCGGGCCTGTGCCTGAGTTGGCCGTAGTGGGCAGTACGGTTCCATGTCCTATCATCATAGGAAAGCCGTACTGATCGAGCGCTCTGAACTGCACAGTTCCTTGCGGGTCTTGCAGCAGATAGCTCAGCCAGCCTGTAGGCTGGGTTGTGGCCATCGGAGCTACGAGGAAGGCCAAGAGCGCCCCGATAGCGAGAAATGGAAGTAGTTTTTTCATTCTTCTTTCTCCCTCTTGTTATTGATCAAGCGGCACCATGCCGCATGAATCCTATCGTCTGTTTCTCCTTGTATTCCAGTAACGTCTTGCGTACTGAGCTTCGTAAGCGCCGATATCTACGGCGCCCGGAACGGTGGGAATATAATGGCCTGCTATGTCTAGCTGTCCGCCTAAGCCTACATCGGTTCCTGCATTAATGGCTGGAGAGCCGGGCTGGAGGGTGAAGTCGCTGGAGCCTGGGGCGGTAAAGAGAGGATCAGACTCTACGTTCGTATCGCTTTGCTCTGAAACGGCAAGCCATGCGTCGTATGTGTTGTAACCGGCCCCGTTCCAAAAAATAAAACCAGCCGCCTCCAGGCCGAAAGAATTATATTCGTAAACGTTGCCCGAACCATAGACGCCATCATTGCCGCATCCTGTCTCAAGGCGCACCTCGGCAGTTGCTTCCGACTCCGTGATTATATTGTTTTTCCAGGTGTTGTTACTAATTTGCGGATCTACGCCGGTGTCTATGACGCCACAGTTGATCCCTAGAAACCTCGAGCCGTAGGACAGGTTATTATAAAATTCGTTATTCGATGAGGTAAGCCCGAAGCTAGCCTTTATCTGAATGTTCCCCGTCCAATCGACGTCGGCGTTGTCGTATACGATATTGTAATAAACCTTGGTGTAGTTGGTGTGCTCGATAAAAATTCCAGAGGATGCGTTTCCGCTGACTAAATTATACCTGATAATATTCTCATTTCCGCTCGTTCCGCCAACGCCATCCAACCAAATTCCACATCCCCTTGCTCCGCTGGCACTTCCAACGGCGTTATTCTGCACCACGTTTTTTTCTATCACATTGTTCTTCGCGTGAATATCGTTGCCCCATATTTTTATACCGCCGCTGAAAGCGTGCGAGAGAATCCTCCCGTTATAAGAAATGGTGTTTCCGCTGAACGTCCAATGTTCAATGTTGTCGTTTCCCAAGATTCCGTGAGAGCCGTTATAGGTTATCGTGCTGTTTTTGATCGTCCCGTAATCCACAACCGACGAACCGTTTAAGTAGACGCCCTCTTCATAGTTGTATGTGATGGTGCAGTCCGAAACGGTTGGATATGTAATGACTCCGATCCCAACGTACAGACCGTTTTTGTTGGCGTGCTCTATTTTGAGGCCGTTCAAAGTCACGTAGCTGTGAGCAAGTTTGAATCCATAATCGCGTTGGCTGGCTTCTATTGTTGCGCCCGTCACGTCGGGGTCGCCGCTGTCGTCACGGAAATAGAGCACGTCCGCGATCCAGAACCATTCATGATCGTTCAATGAATCTTGGTCTACGCCTTTTGTGGCCGGAGAGCCCTCAAGGAACACTTGTTTCGGCTCTGCTGTGATTCCAGTCTTCTTATATGTGTTCCCCGAGCCGAAAAGCCCATACTTGACACCTAGATAATTTTCTATTGCGTCCCTGTCCGCCGCGGAAACGTTGGCGTCATAAATTATTATTTCTGCAATGTCGCCATTAACCATCCCGTCGCTGCCAATGTAACTTCTGCCGATCCATAGATCAGACCAAGCGTGTGCCCCAACGTCGCCAGCGCCTTTCTGCACCCCGTCCTCTCTAATCGTGCTAGCTAATCCATTGTAAAGACCGGTCAACACGACGAACCCGCTAGTATTAAAGCTATAACTACAATCCGTAGTGGGGGCCAGAAGCGCTAAATTTGGCGGAGAGGCTGAACTCAAACGTAGGCCGGTGCGGCTGGCAAAAGGAGAGCCCAGGATATGGCGAAAAACGCCACTTCCGCCGTCTGGATCTATTACCATAAACAGCGTATTCGGCTGCGAGATCGAAGTCATCGCGTTGGTAAGATGATCGCTTTGGTCAACGAATCGAACAACATTATGGCCGTTGATAATGTCCGTCTTATAAGTTGGTTTGTTCGCTTCGGTCCCCTGCGTTGCATGAAAGTTATTGCCGGATAAATCTGTCCATGACGCGACGGGATCATTGTCGTTTAGAGCAAGAGAATCAGCCTCGTACCACACATGAAGATTTGCAACGTCATCCGGCTCGGTCCCATATACCTCCCAACCAGTAATCAAATCTGAGCCGCTAACGACAGGAGCCCCGCCTGCCTCCGCTGAAATGATGATCGGCTTTCCACTAAGCCCTTGTTGTTGAGTTTGGGGATAGCCCCGAATTTTTCCGCCAGCGTCCATGAAATAAACAATGTCATTCGGCCCAATTTTTCCGTCGTCCTCATCGTCCGTGTCCCAGTTCCCAGCCGTATTAAAGTCGGCAGCATCCCAAGCTGTCGCGCACGTCGCGATCTCAGGCAAAGTTCCGTCACCACCCTCACAGACGTAGAATGTCTCTGTGTACACCTGAGCCTTCACCTGATAGACATGACACACCGATAGCGCCAAGCTGAGAAGCCCAAGCCCGAAGAGGAGCCCTCTCATCAAATCTGCTTCCTAACTCCGAGAACCCATACGTGAATTCTCGGACTGAACGCATCGGCTGCAACCGTTGCCATAACCCACATAGGACGCTCTCTCACTATTCTGTAATCTCCATATACCAGTCCTGTCAGTGCCACCGCGTCGGCATCCGTGCCTATTACCCAGTTCACGCCGTCTTCAGAGACGTAAATCGTAAAGCCCCAAGCTCCCGGACAAGCGACAATCTGCAAGTCGAACGGATTGCCATCGACACGAAACGGATCGCCTGGCACGGCATTCTGTTTGTCCGACGTAATGTTCTCAGGCCGGACGATATGGCTGATAAGCACACTTAGATTTCCTTCATGACACCGAGCACCCACACACAGTCACGCGGCCCGCCTGCATCGGCGGCTACCTGAGCTTGTACCCACACAGGCCGTTCTCTCATCATTCTGTAAACTCCAGCACCCAGAGCAGCCAAAGCTACCGCATCCGCGTCAGTACCCGTCACCCAGTTGACTCCATCCATAGAGACACGGATCGTAAAGTTGACAGGAGCGACGAGGATATGAAGATCCGACGCATTCCCATCTACCCGAAAAGGCGCTCCATCCGTAGTCGCACCCACCGTAGAGGCGATAACTTCTACTCGTGTGATATGAGATATAGCCATGTCACCACCTCCTTAGTAGCTAGAGAAGCCTCGCTCGAGATCGTTTATCTGGAAGTCGTCCAAGTCGATAATCTGAGCACCGGCTGAGCCGTTCGATACTTGCCAGAGCATGTTCTCTACGGCCACACCGCCTATAGCTTGCGGAACCGGATCGGTAGTCAGCCCGTAGCGTTGCCACTGTGTCGTCATACCAAAGTCATTCGTTGCCGCTGCGGCTTGCCAGACTCCGCCAGGGGCTACCGCTGCATTCCAGTAGCCTAAAACGGCATCGGCGGCACTTCTCAGAATAAGCCGCAGTCTGATCAAGTTGCCGTCTACGCTACATCGTGCGGCTATGGTGAAGCTGAACGGATGCGGCATACCGTCTACGGGAACCTGTCTCGTACACGCTCCCGTGAAAAGTGTGGCATTGATGCCTTCGGGGTAAATCCTGAAGCCATCTGCTACCGCTGCCGCAGTGAGTGTTGCCCGCATGGAGTCTTCACCGCTATATGTGAACTTATCCAAGCGGTTTCGTATATCGGCCCAGTTCTGTGCCTCAATCCATGGGAAGGTACTCGGATCCATAATCTGGGTTCTCTGGAGGCGCGTGATAGTCGTCGCCGTAACTTGAGCGTCCATATCACGCGGAACCGGGCCTGCGTCCCAAAGCGACAAGTCGCCGTTGGGAATGAAGTTGTGTGTAAATCCACCCATGGGAGTACCTCCTACTCCGTGGTCTCCACGATATGGAGAGGATTACCCAGCTTGGCTCCTTGCTCGATTTGGTCTCTTAAAAGCTGAGCCTCTACGGCATCGTGGGTAGTCCAGGTGTTTCTGTGAAACGTGGCGAACTTGCCCGGATCGACGAACTGCGTTCCGTCTTCATACTTGATTTTGCGTGGTGTGACGAGTGTGATGACATCTTCGGTGTACTTCGACTTGAAGACGAACGGGCCTTCTTTTTTGGACTCAGACGCTTTCTGGATGGTTTCCACGGCTTTCTCGCCGTCTTCGGCACGCACCGAACGCAGCTCAGCCATTTCCTCCTTGAGCGTCTTCTTGGGCGGCCTTCCACGCCGTTTCGGAGCAGACTGTTTCTGGCTCAAATCAATCACAAAAACACCTCTCTTTGTTTCGAGGGGGAGCCGAAGCTCCCCCTACACGGTTGAACGTTCTAGACGGCTCTCCTTTCCGCTTGCACGTAAACAGCGCCGTCCGTGATAGCGCCAGTGCCCCAGAACCTGAAGAACAGAGGACTGCCGACAGGGCCGACAATCGGCGTTCTCGAGCGATCCTGAAACGGAGTCACTGCCGCCGCCGTCAAAGGCTCCCACCAGATCACGTTGTTGTTGATATCGTGTACGCAGATATTCGCCGTAGTAGCGAATAGCGCCTGAATGGCGAATCCGGTGATTCTGTACTGGTAATGCCTTACCACAGCTTGCTCGGTCAGCCGAGGATTGATGGACGAGCTCCTTACGGGTGTATTGACACCACCTACGTCGGAGCTGCCCGGAATATCCTCGAAGTAGTCGGGAAACCACGCCGAGCTGCCTTCGATACAGCCTTGGCTGGTTCCGATACCCACCCAGATATCGTCAGCCGCCATCAAGCCGACGGTCGAGCTATCGATGAGAATTCTCAGCCCGGGATGGTTTCTGCCGAGCAAGATGTTCGTCTGAGCTCGAACGAGCAAGTCAGAAGCTACCGTCGCCAGTGCCGGAGGAACATCGGCCAGAGCAGCACGGTAACGCCGTGTCGCCGTCTGGCCTACACCCATACCGTTGATGCAGTTGATAATCTCACCTACCGTGTTCGCATTGGCGTCTACCGTAGTGATAGTACCCGCTGCACCAGAAGCCCCAGTATAGGTATTGATATCCGCATCGGCTGCGATAGCGCCGCCACCTTCCGCATAGCGTAGAGTGATGGTATCCACCGCAGTAGCGACTTGAACGGTAGCCTGATCGACTTGAGTTCCGGCTGCACCGGTATCGGCAATACACTTCACGTAGCACAGAGCGCTCAAATCCTGACCGCCCAGGCCGTTAGAAGCATCCTGCCACGGAGAGAACGGATATGTTTCTACCCACATAGTTAGCTCCCTCCTTTAACCCGTGACTCCGGTGAGCAGAGCATGAGCTTTTTCGTTCTGGAACTCCAGAGAAAGCTCGGTGATGTACTCATCGCGCCGGGAATCTTCGTCGTTGGCTTGAATGTTGGTAACTCTTATCGCAAGGTTGCCTGCGCTTCTTCCGCCACGAAGCGGCCTTAGCACAACACGGTCCATGTCGAGTAAGAGCATGTGGCTTCCGTAAATCGTCCCCACCATTTGCCGGTGGTAAGCAAGAAGAATATCGCCGAAAGGTGAGACATAGCGCTGGAGATTGAGCCCGTAGGCTTCTTCTCGAGGAACAGTCTGCATCTTTTCCTTGGCGAAATTGTTGATGGCTTGGATGACTCTACCCGAAGCGATGCCGAGCAGTTGAGGCGCTCCGCTGTAGCGGAAAGCAGGCTCGCAAAAAGCATCGAGCTGAGTTTCCGTCAGCACTCCACCGACGTTAAAGCGGTTGGTTCGGATGAACTCATAAACACCGCTCAGCGTCCGCAAAGGCTGAGCCGCTACCGTAGCCAGAGCTTGCTGGCCGAACAGGAGCATACGCTCGATACGAACGGCGTGCTCGATAGCCGACTTTCTGGCCTGGTAGTCGAAATCGTTGCCATCGTAAAGATCGGTAGCCGACTGAGTATTGGTAGTACCGAAAGGCGTCCGGATAATCTGTGTCCGGTTCGTCTGCTCCACTTCGAGTGTGGACAGCAGTGCCCGAGAGGTATCACCTTCTCTCTGTGCCGGCCCCAAGTTCCACAGCGGCTCGTCGTCTACCATAGCCGCTGCCGCCGTAGCGCCAAAAGAGCGCACTACGGCCAAGACATTACCGGCGACGCCCGTAACCCTGAAGTTCTCTCCTGTTCGCGGACAATGCCCGATATCGTTGACTCGCCACCAGCCACCGTTATCTACGGTGAGCGCGAGAGCTGCCGCCGTAACGGCGCCGTTCAGAAGATCGGTCAACGGCTCCAGCTCGTCTTCCATCCACCTTACGGTAGGATTGTGAGCTGGCTTGATTTTGTCCATCGAGTTCAGGAGAGTGACCAGAGGGTACGAAGACGGCTCCAGCAAATGGATAGTATCCGAGATATCGATAACTTGCCGATCCTGAAGAATCGACGCGGTACCTCGAGTACCTTGTACCGTTGTAGGCATAGGTTCACTCCCCGGAAGACACCGGGCGAGTGCTCCAAAAGCTTATAAGTCTACCGTTTAGAGCCGATAGTGGAGAAAGATTTACCTCTTCCTTTCACATTCAGCATCGCTTCGATAGACTTCTGAGCGCTTGTTTTCTCAGCCGGTTCTTCCTGTGAAGATGATGTTTGTCCTTCAGATGACGGCACAGCCGCCGCTTGAGCAGCACGTTCTTTCTCTTGTCTCTTCTTGGCTTTTTCAGCAGCTTCCCTAACTTTAGGATTGTCAGCTAGATACATACTGTAAGCCTTTTTAACCGCAGTCATTTCCTTCGCGGCATAGTCGTTGTCCCAGTCAGCAACGGATTCGTCCAGAGCGGTAGTTCCTCTCCAGACGGACTGCCTGGCCCAGTCAAGAAACTCGGCAAACCGAGGGTTACGCCGGATCTTTCTAAACTCCGGCAAATCCTCTTCAGCTATGGAGTTAATCTCGTCGGCCAAGTGTTTTGCTGCTTCTCTCTGGTCCATGAACTCGGCAAGCTCCTGACGTGTCAGAGGTGGCTCTCCCCGTTGTGCTCTTTGTTCTTCTACGTCGGAAACCGCCTGTTCATCATCCTGAGTCATGAACAACGCCTCGCCTTTCTGGTAACGTTCGACAAAGGTTTTACCTCTCGGATCGTTTCCGATAGCCATGCCGAACTGTGCCCACGGCCCAATCGAGTTGATTTGCCGCTCAAGCTGAGCGACGCGCTTGAGTGCTTTACCCAATCGCTCGTCGCCCTTTGGCTTCTCGCCATCCGCCTCAACCGTCTCGCCAGTTGCTTCGACCGGCTCTGTCGGCTCCGTCGTCCCCGTGCTTCCGCCGGGC
>Ga0209427_10006386_pt1 | contig 13455 bp, 9 predicted proteins | sample DeeMarSWOR136_30_FD_187465 | JGI IMG/M metagenome (GOLD analysis project Ga0209427, IMG submission 187465) | Marine sediment microbial communities from White Oak River estuary, North Carolina - WOR-1-36_30 (SPAdes) (version 2) | ecosystem: Environmental > Aquatic > Marine > Intertidal zone >... | reverse complement strand
TATTGAGATATCAAGGTCTTGGAATCTCTTATAGGCAGAGTTGAAATAGGTGAAAAACTTTCTTCCATTCCTCCTAACCGTTAGGAGTCTCCAGATTGCTATCAACAGAGTAAAAAACCTATTAAAGGGTGACAATTTGCTTTCTGGGAAGTCAATCTCCTCTTTGATTCCAATCATTTGGTCAAATGATCTTTTATATTTCTTAAATCCAGGAAGATAAGATAGCATTTGATACCAGTTGAGAAGATTATAATAGACACGACCCTCCAACAGCCCAATCATATTTTTGAAAATGTGGATATCCGCTTTAAATTCATTCTTAAACACGAGGAACCCGAGGGCGGCATTGCGAAAGGTATGCTCATAAGCGGTTCGGACAAAGGTGAACGTAAGGGGAAGCGTTAGACCAGGAAAACTTTCGACAATATTTGAATTATCCCAAATGCAGGTCGCGGGGGAAGGGTCTTTCTTCCTTGTGAACACGATTGGCCTTGTTTGCAGGATGAATAGTCTCCCGCACCCATCATAGGCCCATTCAATATCTTGAGGTGAACCGAAGCATTTTTCTGCCCTTATTCCGATATCACGCAATTGCTGAATTTGTATGTCAGAGATGACTTGCCGACGGCTCATCGAGGCGGGAAGTGGCTCGATTCGATTTCCATTCCCTTTTGGCTTGTCAAGGACGATGCGGTAATCTTTTAACAAGATCTCTTTGGAAATCTCATTTGAATTCCAGTCGATGCGGTAAGTATCTGTTTCCACTTTATTGGCCACCACGCCATCACCCAATCCATACCCTGCAGAGATCAAGCATTGTTCTGCTTGGCTCTCTGGTTCTCTTGTAAAAAGAACTCCTGATACAATCGACTGGACCATTTCCTGAATGATGACTGCCGAAGACACGTTCATTAAGCTGAGGCTCTTTCGGCGCCTGTAAAGGAGGGCTCTTGAAGAAAAAGCAGAGGCCCACACCTTTTTTATAGATTCTGTCATTCTTGCTAGGTGGACATTGAGGAAGGAGTCCATTTGCCCGGCGAAGGAGTTCTCTCCTGAATCTTCTCCCACGACTGAGGAGCGGATTGAGAAGAGGGCCTCCTGTCCAAACATTGCCTCTAAGCTGACCAGAAGGTCTTCCAAGAATTCTCTTCCGATTTCTGAGTTGACAATAAGGTCGCTGATGCGGGTGGAGGCCTGAAGAACGCTCTGTTGGTCGGTGAAATCAATAGCCGTGAGGGCGTTATGAATGGCTCTCCTCCTCTCTCCGATAACTTCCTCAAAAACGTTGCTTGGGACTACTAACCATGGAGGGACTGGAAAACCGAAACGGAGAAGATGAAATAGATTCCATCCTTTTCCTCCCACGATATACGGATCGATCTTCTCCAGAGGTGCTTTATATGTAACCAAATCCCTAGAAATTGAAAACATCATGAAGACTCCTATCAGACATATTGGATAGGGCCTATAATCAGTGCGGCAAGAACACTTAGGATGTACCCCTCAGCAAAAAGTTTGAGTTTCGAGGTCATCGGGTTTGGGTTGATGACAAAGCGAAGGTGACCCCACATCGCCATTCCGTATCCTGCCAGTAAGATTGCAAGGTATATTTCTGAGAAAGAAAGAGCCCAAAAGAAATAGAGTCCGATGGCGAAGGCAATGGTTTGAGCTCCACCCGCTACGAGGAGAGCACCTGAACGGCCAAAAATCTGTGAGTAGGTGACATAGGCATTTTCTTCTTCTTTCGAGCGAATCTTACGAGCTATCTCCCAGGAAAAAAACATGGCCCAGTACATCCCTATCAAAAGGAGTGAGGGGGGCCAGTTTAGATTCCTTAATGACAACTTATGTTCAGCCGAAAATAAGATCAAAACATAAAAGAGCATAATTGGGATGATCGGATTGTGCGTCGTAAGGGTGAGGAGAAGAGATCTACGCAAAATCCGCGGGATGAAGAAGTGCTTGAACATCATTAGAGAATACCAAAGTACAAAAACAGCCATCCAGAATGCATGACTGACAAAAATGTTAGCGGCAAGATAGAGAATAATACCAACGATGAGACTAACTTTTATGTCCGGCTCCAGCACTTTGCCAGACGGAAGCGGCCGAGTCTGAAAAAGCTCTCTGTCTATCTCTCTGTCTTTCAACTCATCCATAAGCCTTAAGATCAACATCAGAACAAAGATACTCCAGGTTCCAACAAGGGTATAAAGGGAGTAGATCGATGTTTCCTTTCCGTGAATTCTTCCTAAAAAAGAAATAACACTGGTGGCCAAAAGATATGAGCAGGCAAGTCGTTGGGGGATTGGAAACATTTCTCCAAGATAGACTTTCATCCGCATGAAATAGCTTTGCTTTGATAGCTGTAACATTCTTGCCTCCAAAATTTAGTTAACCTTGAGATATATTTGCTTTCGGTACTATGACCCTTAAAGCCTTTGGAACGATCTTTATCGAGAATTGAGAACTCTGCCCGAAGACTTCACCATCTCCAAAGAAGGGCAGCGATTCCTCCGTTTGGACAATCAGTTCACAAGTTTGCCATCTTCTGACGGACGGAAGATGGATATGGCTTCCTTTTCGAACCTTGAAAAGGAGGGTGAAGGTTTGAATACGACTTTTCGAATTCTTGATCAGGCAAATATCGAGCAGACCATCATTATTAATAGCACCTGGCGAAATCAGAAAATCTCTTCCCAAGAACGGTTGATTGTCAACCATAAAGGCAAGCGGATCCATGTTTAATGAACAATCTTCCCATTGAATATCCATCAGATGGCCTTGTTTGGACTTTTTAAGCAATGCACAGAGAACAGCAAGCAAGTAGATTCTGCTTCCAAGAAATTGACCAACGAATCTACCCACTAAGCTTTTAAGCTTTATTTTGTTAGCAATCCGCACGACCTCACCGGGAAGGCCGATGCCCCCTGACGTGACGTAATACCGACCGTTCACACAAATAAGATCAAGGCAGGATAAGTTGTTTTCGAGAATCACGTCACATGCCCCAGCCACATCGGTGGGTATATGGTAAAGGGTAGCCAGATCATTTGCCGTCCCTGTGGGAATAATCCCAAGCTTAATATTTGTTCCAGCAATACCGTTTAAGACCTCGTTTACTGTACCATCCCCGCCAACAACGACAAGAGTATCCGCATTCTCTTGAGCGGCTTTTTGGGCCATGCGGATGGCATGCCCCGGATAGGCGGTCTCCTCTATACTAATGAGACATTGAGAAAACTTCTCTTTCAGCGTTCTGCCAATATATTCTTGACCGCCACTCTTTGATTTCGGATTTAAAACAACCCTTATCTTCATTTTCTTACGCTGCTTCCTCCATTTGTCTTCCCCAGTCTGTTAAAAAGGAGTACGCTAAGATGTTATCGAAATAAGTCGAAAGCATCGGGACTGAAATATTTGTATCCTGTAATGCTTTAATAGCACGGGCGTTGTCAAAGAGTCTTGTGGTACATATATAGGGCTCATATACTCTTAGAAGTTGGAGGCCCTTTCTCACTTTACTTGGGAGAAGGGGAAAGACTGCATCGTATGAGGTGGGAGACAAGAATTCAATCTGGGGTGGACGTTCCTCCACCGCTATACGCTTGAAATATTCTAAAGCACGATCAACGATTTCACCAACTGTAGTCGATTTGTCGCTTCCAGCGGTAATATGATATGTCTTGCCGATGCATTCTTCTGTCTCCAGAAAGATGTGATAGATTGCATCGCTGACGAAATCGACCGGAACAACATCCAATGGTATGTCTGGAGAGCAAGGTAGCGCCCCAAGTAGGCCTCTGTAAATCCATTTCAGAGGGGTATATAGGACATTAAAGGCGATCGTTCTCCCGGTTTGGGAATCACCGACGACAATGCTGGGACGGAAGATTGTTAGCGGTAAGTCGGGCATCAGGTTTCGAACCAACTGCTCTGCCTCCCATTTTGTTTCTTGATAGGTGTTCGAAAATTGTGGACGGCGATCTATTTCATCTTCATAGATGATGCCTTCCTTCTTTCCGCAGACATAAGCAGTGCTGATATGGGCGACACGCTGGAGATTTCCTGCCTCATGGGCCTTTCTGGCAAAGGCCATGACATTCTTAGTGCCGATACAGTTCACAAGGTGAGCGCATTCAAGGGTAAGTTGAAATTGAGTTGTTGCAGCAGCATGGATGATATGAGTTACTTTCGAAGCCAGACCGTGAAAAATAGATTCCGCTAAGCCCAATCCGTTCAGCGTAATGTCTCCGCATATAACCGTGAGCCTGCTTCTAACCTGAGGGAGATTTATTTCCGGAGATAGTGTTTTCAGAACACTCCCGACACGTTGTTGCGCCTCAACACTCGAATTCCCTCTGACCAGTAGAACAAGGCGTGTCGAGGAATCTTCCCTCAGGATGCGGGTGACGATTTTCCCGCCGATATTACCCGTTGCACCTGTTACGAATATAGTATTAACCATCCCATTGCCCCTAGATCTTGATTTTTGAATTTCGAGATCAGAATGCATCACTTCTAATCTGTTTTCCCTTCTACTGACTCTTTAGGAGTTTTCCCTCCTATTATCATCTCATAAGCCCATTTAGCCCTCGATCTCACTCTTCTGCTTTCGTCTCGATCTGCAACCATTTTCAGTTCCTCCAGGGCCCTTTGATCACCTAAAAATCCCAACGCCTTTGCAGTAAAAGCTCTCACATAAAGATTGTCATCCCTCAGGAGTTCAACCAGTATAGGGGTTGCGATCTTTTCTCCAGAATAGAGCATGGTTTTATAGTAGGCCTGCCATTTCTTTCCACAAATCTTATTTTTTGTGACCACATAACCTTTAAGATAGGCAGAATTCTCAAGTACTTTGATCCTGAAATCCGATTTCTTTTCTTGAGGAAGCTCTCCAATCCAATCCAAAACTTTTTCAAATTCGTTCTCTCTGACCATCTTGGCTCCTTTTTCAATAAGGGAGTTAAATAGATCTAGGGGGCTTTTCTCTTCTTGGCCGAACCCCATTTGAGGAATGCAGAATAGCGTAAGAAGAATTAAAAGGGGAACAAAACCAAACACGTCTAGAAGTAGCTTCTTCCTAACTAACTTAGACTTTCTTTCCATCTTTTCCACCTCCTTTTATAAGTGATGGCTTGAAAATGATTCGTCCTTACAAAAGCAAGGATTGTTCCAACAGACGCTATTAAAGGAAAATTATTGGTAATTCTTTGGAATTATTGGCATTTTCAATAAAATGTATTCAAGAGTGATTGATTGATGTGTGAATTAGATTTCGCAGATTTAAGGTTGGGGTGTGAATCGAATTGCGCAATTTGATGACTTCATGAAACTCCCATATTTACTATAAGCTTCTGTACCCTTCTTGCCAAGGTATTGGCATTGTCGAGCTATCCATTTTCTTCTTCTCGGTGCTCTCAAGTAGTTTGCGAGGGACTTGGCTCAGAATCGATAAGAGACCCCTGCAAGAAGATGGTTAGTGTTTGAGTGGGTATTTATGGATTCCTGACTTCCGGCAAATCCAAAGAGGAAATCGGTATTGGTAAAATCGACTTTTATATCTGTATACCGATACTCTCCGAATATTGCCCAATGCTTATGGAGTTGCCATGAAAGGCCCGCCCGCATATCGATTCCAATATCCACATCATAGCTGGATATTCTTCCCGGTAGACTCGGCCGAAAATCGGCTCTGGCATGATAAAAGAAGAGGCTTGGACCTATGGCTCCGTAAGGTTGAATTCTACCGTATGGGAGTTTTTCGTTTTTGAATAAGGGCCAGCGAAGCATCAGCATTAATGATAATGGAATGGCATTTATATCTACGTTCTCATCCTCTGCTTCGAAGTAAGATAAGTCCAAGGAAAAGCCGACATAAGGGAATGCATCAAGCCAATAACCGAATCGGCTACCAAAGGTGAAAGATGGATCGAAATCAACTCGTTGACTATGGCTTGTAATAGTAACAAATCCCAGCCCGGAAGAGGCTATGGATGCGTCGACGTCTGTATCTTTAGGCATGGCTCTTCCAGCATAGAAATCTAAAAACCATTCCGCTCGTGCAAAGGTTGGGAAGAGCAACAGGGAGCAAACCACCAACAAAAATAATTTTGTCTTCTTCATCTTTGTACCTCCTCTGGACCTCTTAGAGGACATATCCGTTATGCGTGCTATTTTTAATAGATCCACCTCGTCATCGGACTTTTCGAGAGCAGGACATTCGGCGATTATATGGTCTTGTCACATAAGAGGACAGACGGATATCAATAACAGACATCGTTTGCCTCAAGCCATTGATCCACGAAATTGATGGTGTCGTCTATTATGCTTTGATAATCCCCACAAATCGAGATCGCCACGTTTGTAAGCGCGACGATCAATTGAATGAGGTCTTCTTCATCTTGGAAAAGGCTGCTAAGATCGATCCCATACAGACTAAGGTAAGCGATACCGGCGTCTGCTGTCTGTTCCGAAATGAGCCGAATTGCCGTTGGCTCGTCCTGCTTGAAGATCAGGCCATAGAAAACGATCGACTTTCTGAACTCTTTCTCTGCAAAGCGAATGAATGCGGAGGCTTCGAAAGGACTGATATCGAAATCAGGGTTAGCAGCAAAGTCCGCAGCATATGCCCTCACCAGGAGGCGGGGGAGTTGAGGACTGCGGCTCAAGGCCGCGGCGGTGATCTTCTTGCCAATGAGATGATCATCGTTTCTCTTGATGAGGATATCTACAGCGTTTTCTACAACGATGTGGAACATCTCTATTAATATTCGTTCGTCTTCAACGAGTTGTTTAAGCATATTAATAGGGTCTGCCAGCTCTGGGGGAAGATCCATGTTCAATAATTCCTTTGCCTTTACCATGGCATACCCGTTTTCTTGGTGAGCTGTAAAATCCGATACGCTGTGGGCTACGAAGCCATAGGCGAGGGACTTTTGTACTCCCCATCTTGCTGCCTCCCATACTTTCATGAAATTTGCGTGTGTTTCCTCAGTCAGAGAGGTCATATACTCTGGAAAATCGAATAAATAATTGAACACATCAGGGGCCATCCCACCATAGATCTCATTTGTATTGCCCCAACCCCTTCTCTTACCCAGATGATCGTTAATGTAAGCATGGGTGGCAAATCCCCATGGAAATGCCTCCGATGAGAAGAAAACAAGCACGAGGGTAACCATTCCAAACAGCATCCACATTCTTTTTGCCTTTCTTTTTTTCATTTTTTCCTCCTTTCTACGGACCACCTTGTGACTCAGATGGATGTGGTCACAGATTTTAGTGCGATGACTTGAAATCTATAGAGCAAAGGCCGTGCCGATGGGATTGGCAGAAATGTTTGATTTCTTAACGTGCGGAAATTGTTCGGATTATTCAAACGACGGTGCTGCAAGGGGTTCACACAGGTGGGAATGAGCTTTCGCAGAAGTAAGCTTCACATGTGAATTTGATTGCGCAGAGGTGAATTACAGGCCGTATTCTTTGATCTTGTTCTGGAGGGTGCGGCGGCTGATGCCCAGTAGCTTGGCTGCTTTCGTCCGATTCTGGTTGCTTTTGTTTAAGGCATCGATGATCATCTGTTTCTCCGTCGCATGAGAGATGGTCTCTATTTTTCCCTTAAGAGTGGACGCCGCATCGGGTTGTCCGGTGGCTTCTGCTTTAATGGCAGGCTCCCCCTGACGGATATATGACCTGAAGGGTTCGAAGGGAAGCTTTTCGGATTTACAGCTTGTTGCCGCATCGAAAATCAAGGATTCGAGTTCTCTGATATTTCCGGGGAAAGGATAGGTCGCAAGCAAGCTGAGCAGCTCGGCAGACGGAGCGGGTTTCTCTTTGCCGAGGATTTTGGATGCCTTTTCCAGAAAGTGGTTCACGAGAACGGGTATATCTTCATAGCGATCGCGAAGGGGAGGAATATGAATATGATGGGCGCGGAGCCGGTAATAAAGGTCCTTGCGGAACTTCCCTGACTCCTGAAGGGTTTGGAGATTTTGATTCGTTGCCACGACAACCCGGGCATCGGAGTGTTTTACGATGTCAGACCCGAGAGGAAAGAATTCACCATCCTGTAATAGGCGCAAAAGTTTTACTTGCGACGCAGGGCTCAAATCCCCTATCTCGTCCAAGAAGAGTGTCCCTCCTGATGCCTGTTCTATCATACCGCTTCGAGGCTGGTCCGCACCAGTGAAAGCCCCTTTCTTATGACCGAATAGGGTGTCCGCAAAGATATTGTCATCCAGCCCTGCCACATTAACAGGAACGAAGTCCCCCTTACGAGTGCTCAGTTTATGGATGGCCCTCGCGACCAACTCCTTGCCTACTCCGGTCTCCCCTGTGATAAGCACGGGCTGAGGGGTATTCGAGATTGCCTCAACATACTGAAAGATAGACCGCATGGCTTCGCTATCGGTAATGATCTCCGAAAAAGCCTCGGGATGTTCCATTTCACCGGAGAGAACACGAGCTTTTAGCAATCGGTTTTCGCGTTGCAATTCCCGAAGCTCTATAGCCCGCTTTACCCCCGATATCAAGCGGCTTTTCTCAACGGGCTTCACCATGTAGTCGAAGGCACCGGATTTCATGCAGGCAACAGCCGTTTCCACATCGTTCGATCCTGTAATAATGATGACAGGTACTTCAGGAAAATCCTTGGTGACGAGAGAGAGCAACTCCTCACCTGATACATGGGGCATAGAGAGATCAAGGAGCATAACCTCAACTTCCTGTGTGGAGAGTAATCGCATCACGTCCCGGCTATCTTGACAACGGATGATATTGTTCATGTTTGCGAAAAGGAGCGCTGTTTCAAAACTATCTAATGCCTGAGCTTCGTCATCCACCATTAATACAGGGAGGTTGGGATATAAGGACACCTTCATTCTGACCCTCCACTTAAGTGATAGTTAGCCTGATGAACAGGTAGAGTAATTTCCGCTATCGTCCCTTTGCCAGGCTCCGAATTAAACGCCAATGTACCCCCATGTTCTTTGACGATTCTTGAAGAAATAGATAGGCCCAATCCAATTCCGCCAGAATTGGATTTGGTCGTGAAAAAAGGGTCCGCTATATGAGGAAGAACCTCCGGCGCAATCCCCACGCCCTCATCCTGGACTTTGACCACGATACAGGACGTCTTCTCGTCATAAGCAGTCGACAGGGAAATGCCCCTCCGGATATCCGGGAGGGCCTGACAGGCATTCTGGATGAGATTGATGATCACCTGTTCAAGGCGGTGAAAATTACCTTTTAACACGGGAAGTTTTTCTCCGTACGTAACAGAAAAGTGTTTGGTGGACCTTGTGATCATGTTGGAGAGAAGAGAGAGAGCAGATCTTAAGATGGCGTTTACGTCCACGGATTGATTCATATCCGAAGCATCCCTTCTCAGAAAACTCCTCAGATCCTCAACGATCTCGTTAATGCGTTTCGATCCATCCGATATCCCGGAAAGGAGCCGGGGGATTCTGTCCCGCATCTCCGTATATCTGATGCTGCCAATTGTGAAGTCTCTGTCCTTCTCATAGTATTCATCGAGGATGGGTAAAATATGGTGCCAGGCCTCTTTTAGAAGGGGAGCATTCAGCATAATAAAATTGTTGGGATTGTTAATCTCATGTCCCACGCTCGAAACAAGGGTTCCTAAAGCCACCATCTTCCCGGCCTGCATGAGTTGGTGCTGATGTACCTTGGCCTGCTCTTCCATCTGTTTACGTTCCGTGACATCGCGGGCAATACCCCGAAATCCTATGGGCTCCCCCGTTGAATCGCGGATGAGGGATACGGAGGTTTCAACCCATCGCCTGGTCCCATCTTTTATGATCATTTCCCAATCAAATGCACCAGCGGGTTCTCCTGTTCGATACACCTCACTAAAAACCTGATAGGATTTCTTGGCAGCTTCCTCGGTCATAAACTGTCGGTTATTCATGCCCATCAATTCTTCTTTGGAATAGCCGGAAAAAGTGCACAGAGGGTTGTTGAAAAAGGTCAGGTTTCCAGCAAGATCGACCTCGAAATATCCCTCTTCGATACTATGAAGAATGGTTCGATATTTTTCTTCGCTTTTCCGCAACGCCTCCTCCTCCAATTTTACTTGCATCTGGGCGAGGAGATCGTAGGCTTTCCGGTGTTGTAGTACCCCTATGGCCAAAATGGAAGAATAAGCAAAAACGCCAATATGTCCCAGCGGAGGAACTTGAATATGAAATATTTGGAGAAGGTCGGTGAGTCCAGTGGAGACTCCGACCAAGGCAGCTATTAAAATGTACCTCAATCGACTCTTTTCATCTTCTGATTTCGCTCGACGAATGGCATAGAAAAGCATCATAATTCCGGCCAAAAGAAATGGTCCAAGGAGGACAAGAAATAGGATATTCCAAACATCACTATCGACAAACCATTGAACTCTTGGATGGAGGATTGTTAAAGGGGAACTGAATGCTAAAAAACCCGAAAAGAAATAGGCAGGGGCAATCCAGAGTGTGGTTTTCCGCTCAGGTCTTACTAAGGTACAGACAAAATGGAACATGAGAGCAGGCAATAGGCCCGAACCGACCAAGGAGAGGTAGAACCAAAATCGGTTCCCCGTGAAAAAGGCCATGAAGTCGCCAAAATTCCAAAATATATTGGCAATGCAAATGAAGAGGAAGATGCTGTAGAGAATGGTCCGGGGAGTCCGGACCACGATAAGGATGGCAAAGACAAAGTTAATTAAAACGACGAGTAGCGAAATGTAAGCATCAAGGGTAAATATCATTTGATTTATTTTTGCCCGAAAATAAGAAAAACCCCACTTCCTTTTTGGAAAATGGGGGGTTAAATTGATTTAGCCATATATCCCTCTGCTTTGGATAAGAGTCTATATAGTCTGTGTAAAAAAGTCAACGTATAATTGAGAGTCTATTTCTCCTTGGATAGACCTCCAAGGATTCTGATTCAGGAAAGATCTTGGAGGTGGAAGCCAGCAGAGATTGGCAGCAACTGTTTCTAAGGCCGTATAAGTTTGAGTGGGAGAGCTGAATCCTGAGAGGTGCGCGATCAAGTATTTGAAGAGGACCTATGGTCTCGTTCTCATCTTCTTTGACAGGAGGTATGTCCCTAATCCTACGATAAAGATTGAACCGATTACCACCCCGAAGGCGATCCAGGTCACATAGGTGCCTCTGGACAGGAGCGAAAAAGGGTTCCAACTCGGCTCTGCAACAATTCTACCAAGATTTCCTCTGTATTTTTCAGGGACGTCCGGGATTCCATCTCTATCCCTATCGGGGAAGTTCTTTACATATTCCATGACGGCAACCCACTGTTTGAGCTCCTGGATACCTGGCTTCTCTTTATCCGCATCTACTCTTAATGAGAGAAGAAGAACAAATGGGTTGCACGTTGGAGCCTTTAGGACAATAGGATTTCCGTTTGAGTCCTTCGGAATGATGTCAAGGATACCGTACGTAAAGCGACCGACAAAATTAAGAAAGGTTGCATTATAGATGTTTGCTGCAACTCTGTAGAGGTTCTTGTTCGATTTTGAATAATCAAGAGGTTGATATCCTTCCTCTTCACTCCCTATCCAGATGTCTGTTACCTTGTCGAAAATAACCCTGTTAGGGTTGTATTTGAATCTTAACCCCGACACCTGTAGGAAGAACTTGTTCCCTTTTCTGGGATAGATGCTCGCCAAGACCTCCATCATCTTCTTGATCTCATGAGCATAGAGATAGCTGGTGATCAGGGGATATCCCATGGTGTCGTCCCCTCCACTAAAGCCGAGGGGGATGGTGCGGAAGAGATCGCAAACAGCTATATTCCCTGTCCTTCCCCTGAGGAGGTCATCTCGGATCACGCCATTTGATTCAATGGCAATTACCACTTTCGTTACAGGGTCATCCCGGTCGTAATCAACTCTGTTGATTGCCCATCGAATCGAATCAGCAATTAGATTTCCTAGGTTCGATTCGTCCTCCAAAAGTCTTAAATCGAAATCTGTCTTTGCGAGCACCTGATAAAAGGTCAAATTAACTCCTTTCAATATGTTCTCATTGATGAGATCCATATACGACTCGATTCTCTCTTGAATCTCCTTATCGCCCTGAATGGTATCATTGATTTCAATCAGTCGATATCCCTTTAGCTTCACCTTACCATTCTCGTAGGCCAGGTCGAGGGCACCCACATATTTGCCAAAAGCTCCGGTATGAACAATGATCGTCTGATTCACCATGAGAGGGTTCATCAGCTCTTTGTGAGTATGACCACTCACAATAATATCGATTCCTGGCACCCCTTCGGCCAATCTCTCATCTTCTGAGGGGCGCTTATATTCTCTAAGGCCGCTGTGCGATAGACAGATGACGAGATCAACCTTTTCCTTCTCTCTCAGCAACTTCACCATCTCATGGGAGATCTCAACCGGGTCTGTGAATTTTATTGGCTTGGCAAAAGGCGAAACCTCGGCAGCATCTTTCCCCAATATTCCGTAGATTCCAATCCTGACCCCTTGGATTTCTTTTACGGTGTATGATTTGACGATGCCCTTACGGAACACTTCTTCAAGCGTATCGTCCTCGCTGCTTTCTGGATTAAAGATAAGATTCGAAAAGACAATCTCCGGGATCCCTCCTTTCTGGTATCCCGCCGTCAGGATCCTTGCCAACCCGCAGGGCGTGAGATCAAATTCATGATTTCCCAGAGTTACGACATCATACCCCATCTTATTCATCAATCGGAGTTCCAGTCCCTCCTCACGGGCCACCATATGGAAGAGGGAACCCATGAGAAAATCTCCTGCATCCAAGACAAGGGTTGGATTCGTTCTCGCGGATTTCTCTGATTTTATCACGGCGGCTATCCTTGCCCAGCCACCGATAGTTGAATCGTCTCCGGTTCTTAAGGGCGTGTAATCGATGTTCGGCGAGAAGCCGAGGAGATGGGAATGGAGATCATTCGTGTGTAAAAGGGTAAAAAGCTTCTCTTCCGCCAAAAGCCATCCGGGATATAATATCATTCCGATCATCATTATAGGCATAAATCGTTTCATCATGTTATTTGTCCAGACATTATTTCCTTAGATGGGCTTCAATAGGGGATATCATTTGAATCTTCTGGTTGCCGATCGTACATTCGGCAGGGAGATTCCCCACGTATTCTCCATCCGCAAAAATTTTGCGATCCTCATTGGAGACGAGTCTTATCTTTCGCCCGGTTTTCATCATGACCCTTGGATGGGAAGTGTGGGTACCTTTAAATACTTTTGGAAATTGTTGGAGGAGTTCCAACTTTGGGATCTCTTTCACGATGCAGATATTAAGGATCCCATCATTCATGTTCGCTTCGGGAGCAATTTTCATGCCTCCGCCATAGAAGGGGCCATTGGCCATGCTCACCATCATCACCCGCTCTCTGTAGCAGTGATCATCAATTGTAATTTCAACCTCAAAGGGTTTAAAATTCTTTAAG
>Ga0209427_10006385_pt1 | contig 13456 bp, 9 predicted proteins | sample DeeMarSWOR136_30_FD_187465 | JGI IMG/M metagenome (GOLD analysis project Ga0209427, IMG submission 187465) | Marine sediment microbial communities from White Oak River estuary, North Carolina - WOR-1-36_30 (SPAdes) (version 2) | ecosystem: Environmental > Aquatic > Marine > Intertidal zone >... | reverse complement strand
CGGATCAGGGGTGTCGCAGGGACGTCCTTCATAAAACCAGCGGAATGCCGGCGTCGGTTTGTAATCCTCATCCGCATTTATAATAATATATCCTTTTTTATCGAATTCTTCCCAACTGATATGTTTAGGCAGGTCGGATATCTCGAAATACCTCCTGGCCCAGTCAACATCTGTCTTGCCCTCGGTGTATCTCTCCTTCATGCCGAGTCTCTCCGAGAGCAGTGTGAAGATCTCATAATCCGACTTGGATTCCCAGAGGGGCTCTATGCACTTCTTCTGGCGCACAACAACTCTGAAATTATTGCCGATAAAGCCGTGTATGCTGTAACCTCCCGCAGATGCAAATTCGCTTATATCATCGCGTTCGAGGCTAGTGCATGCGGGAAGGATAATATCCGCAAAAGTCGTCTCGCTGCACCACCAGGTGTCCTGGTTAACCACGAACTCAAGCTTCGGGCTCTGATACATCCGCACCCATTTGCTGGTATCCACCATAGTGCCTATAAAGCTGCCCCCGTACCGGTAGAACATCTTTACCTCCGGGTATCCCTTCATAGGATATATATAATGTATGAACTGCTGTTCGAGGGATTGTCCGCAGAATCCTTCACCGTCCCATTCGACTGGAGGGCTGAGTACCGCTTCCGGTAGTGTCAGTCTGTAGAGCCGTTGTTTGGTGGGATTTACCATCTGGTGGTCCGCCGCGCGCGAGATGCCCATTCTTGAATCCGGGTCGGCGTATCCAGGAAAATATATGCTCGTGTTGGAAGGCGCGCCCATAGATGTTCCCCATATGGAAACTCCTGGTCTCCCCAGACCCTGCATTGCCTGGAGAAGGACCATCATCCTTGCCCATTCCGTGGCATAGGCCTGCCTGCACGCGCTCCCTTCTCCCCCCCTGGTCCCCGCCGAAAGAACAGTGCGTTTAGAGGCCCATTCCCTTGCGAGAGTCCTTATCTTTCTTGTGGGGATTCCTGATTCTTCTGCCGCATATTCAGGGGTCTTTGGTTTACCGTCGTCTTTTCCGAGTATATGCCTTTTAAAGTCTTCAAATCCTATGGTCCTCTTTTTTACGAATTCCTTGTCATAGGTATCGTCAGTTATCCACACATAGGCTATAGCCTCGGCAACGGCAGCGCCAGAGTCGGGCCTTAACGGAAGCCATTTGCCGTCCATGTGCGCGGCAGTATAGTTGAAATATGGATCAAGGAAAACCATCTTCACGCCTTTTTCCTTGAGCCATTGCCGCCATATAACGGAATCCTGGCCCGAATAGATTGCCCGAGTGCTGTCGGGATCATTAGACCATAGCACGATCATCTCCGTATTTTTCATTGCATCTTCTAGTAGGTCATACTGTTCGGGCATCCCGAGTCTCCAGAAGAATCCCCATGCATGGGTTGCACCCCAGTGCCAGCCCTCCCAGCTGTCTGGATTATCAAATACGGGTGTGTATTCAATCATATCCATGAAGCGTGAAAAAGGTCCCATCTTATAGCCGACAAGCCCCCAGTTGTGATGTGAAGAAGTCAGTCCGGTTATGGCAGCGCCACCGTACTGGTCTTTTACACGTTTAATTTCTCCTGAGACAATATCCAGGGCCTCGTCCCAGCTTATGCGTTCGTAACCTGATATCCCTCTCTTATCCTGGTTTCTTTTGCCTTTTGGATCAAAGTCCTTTCTCTTCATGGGATATTTTATACGGTCGTCCGAATACAATCGCGTCCTCTCGGAATAGACGAACGGGGCAAGATTGAATTTTTTCGGAGGGGAATATGATTTTCCGCCCGCTTCGATGGTCCATGGTTTGAAATCCCTTTCATCCGCAACCAAGGATCTTACTCTGACTACCTTGCCATCCTTCACGTATACCGATATTGGACCTTCATTTGTGCAGCTAGTAAATACCTGTTCCGTCATTATGTCCTCCCTTGTTATCCGCTTAACGAAAGATTTATTGAACAATCTATGACTTTTCTACGTATGACTCCTAAACACTATAGCCATCAGGATCAATCAATCGATTAACCTGGACATGGTTTTTTAATATTTAAAATAAATAAGAATATGTCAAGATATTAAATAGGTAAAATCTGGCAATCTTCCATGATATGGACACCGAAAGAGTTCGGTTCGATATATCTCTATGAAGAGAAGAATCAGATATGATCAGGGCTTTAGAATGGAAGCCACCGTCCGGAATCGAACCGGAGACATCCTCATTACGAGTGAGGTGCTCTACCAACTGAGCTACGGTGGCTTGGATGTGAATTCAATAAACTAGTAACCTGCAAATCATCAGAATCAGATAAATGATATGTTTATCAGATATCATTTATCACTATACGGGTCAATCCATTTAGAAATCTATGAATTTTTTTATTGACATCCTTAAAACCATGATTAAAATGCCGGAAGCCATTTACCAATCATGGTCAACCCCGTCTATTGTAGATACCCTGCATAATGTTCGGGGTTTTTTATTGTCTGTATTGAGGAGATCTACAAGAAGGTCAGGGGTGTGGGGCCTCCTCCCATACATCGGTAGCCTGCTTTTACGATTATAGTTACCTACTTATGTCATTCACTATATTATTAAAAAATTATAAAATATTATAATAAATGATTGACATATATATATTATTATGCTATAAATTATACAGAAGTCAGGTGGTTTACATATCAACCCTTTATCTTGCTCCCTAGGCTCACTTGTGTATTTCCAAAAGATCTCTACTAGGGAGCATTTTTTTTTAGAGGTATGTCCTTGCCCCGACGAATCGGTTTTTATAATAGTCTGCTGAAAGGTACTCCATCCGTATCTTCTTTCCATCTCCGGGCGCATGAATGAATTGACCCATGCCAACATAGATCCCGACATGTGATATTACGCCCTTCTTTCTGGTAGAGAAAAAAACAAGATCACCCTCGGATAGTTGATTGAGCTTGACCGGATTGCCTGCTGCCCATTGTTTACCTGATGTCCTGGGGAGCGCAAATCCATTCAACCTATAGACCGCCATTGTCAGGCCGCTGCAATCAAAACCTGTTTTGTCAGAGACGCCTCCCCATTTATAAGGCAGTCCAAGAAAACTTTTTGCAGAAAGGACGATGCCTTTTCTCAGGCTATCTTTATCGGTCTCTCGATAAATTAGTCCTGTGTAATCTTCAGGCCTTACTATATAATACTCTTCTATGGCACCGCTTGACCGAAGCTGTTCAGCGGCCTCACCGGCCGCCTGGAATGAAGGATAGTTGCCGAATCTAACCTTAAATAATCCGGAATCATGCATGAAATAGTAGGCGTCCAGCCTTTTTTTCTGGAGCTGCTCTGTAAGGCGCGCCGCATTGTCGACATTGGAAAATGCTCCTGCCTGGATGGTGTAGCTCATCATGGGAAGCATATCTTTGCCCAATGGCGGTTTTTCCCTTACAGGGATACTGCCTCGGCATCCGCTGCAAAAAGGGATGGATATAATTAAAAAGGCACACAACAGAACACAAGATCTATCATACCTTTCGGAAGTTATCATAGGAACCCTCATCTCTTCTCTACCATTTAAACCGGAGGGAAAAATCTCATTATAGTGAACGACTTAAATAGCTGGGCATCCTGACTATAGCTATCCCTGTATATAACCGGGAGGGTCTCTGTTTTTCAGAGCGAAAGAACGCAGTTCCCTGCATATCGCATATCTCGTGGTTTCCTCCCCATCTTAGGGGGAGGTCAGAAGGGGGTCTTGCAAAAATCTGATGAGACCCCACCTTAATCCTCCTCTAAGAGGGGAGGAAAATAAAATTTATAATTCGAAATTGTATAGATTTTTCGTCGCAACTGTTCCTCATAATTACAGATTCACAGATATTTAATTGTCTGAAATAGTTGAGAGATATCTTTTTTCAAACTCCTTTATCTTTTTGAGCAATTCATCAATATATTCACTGCGAAATGGCAGTGAATCGCGACATATCACGACCTCTTTGTAAAAATTCATAACAGCTTCAAAACGACCTCTCCTGCCCCTCTCCGTCTTTAATGTAAAGGCCTTTTGCATGTCCTCTAAAGTATCCTTCCACCTTTTTATGAACTTATCTGCATCCGCCCATCTTTCAAGATTCTTGGCTCCTGCATATATCTGATGATCCATTCCCGATTCCAGGAGGTAATTCATCCTTCTCAAGTCCTTATGACACGCGTACATGAATTCACAATAATCGCATTCAACTCCGTCCGCGGAGTGGTGAAAATACCCCCTTTCCAGAGTATCCATCAGCCGGTCGGCATAGTCATCAATCAGGCTGATCCCGCTTATATCGAGCCCCTTTCCTTGATCTACATTGTCATTAATAGACTGCTTTAGAGGTGCTTCCTTTTCTAAAACCTCTTTTTTGAGAGAATAAAACGCGGCCGAGATCTTTTTTACTACGGGCACTGACTTTAAGGCCCTTATATAGACAGGCAATTGAAAGGACAGTCCCTTTTTAATCATATTAGACGAGGGCAAGAACCCGCTCTTATAATCATATATATAAACCCTCTCCCTGTCTTTCTTATCCAGGTCGAAGCGGTCAATATACCCCCTTAACCTTGTCCTTCCCAGAAGCACCGGGGCACTTTTATATCCGAACTCGTATTCAACGCCTTTGGGAATCCTGTCGCTGAAGGCGCTTTCCTCAAAACGGAGAAGCATAGCAAGGATGCCTTCCCTATTCTTTGGATATCCCTTCGGACCGGCACCGGCATACTCCAGCCCTGCAATGAATTCCCTCTCCTGTGACTCAAAAAATTCGAACCTTTTCAGAAAAGGATTTTTTAATGAAAAATCACGGGCAACCTCCATTGCCTTTGAGAACGACCAGCTAATGCCCATGTCCGAGACATTCTTGCCTTGCTCGCATAATCCCTTAAAAAAAATGCTCAATATCTTATGAATATACTGCCCCATATCCATGGGGGAGGCCTCAGGGCCTATATCTCTCAGCCTCGTAAGACCATAGATATACTCAAACAGATAACGCATCGGACAGTTCGCCAGTGTCTCCAGCTGGGAGGCAGAGTATGTGTCACCTTTCCGCCCAAGGAATTCACTAAACAGTTCCGCGCCGCCCACAAGCCCATCATATTCAAAAAGACCATTCAAGGCAGATCTTGAATTGACTGTATTGATCCCCCTTATAAGACCATCGGCTGATGATTCATCCATCAATATTACATTCTTCAATGCAAAAGATGCCGGATTTTTCCCTACAGGTGGGCCATCTTTTTCGTAGGCGGCGTTTAACATCTCATAGCCGGACGCTAAGTACGGACTGCTATACCATTTAAAGAGTGTTTCAATCTCTCCAATCCCTGTACCTGAAGAGCTTTCCGGGTTAACCATTGATTCCATGTCCATAAATACCTGCGAAGGCTGCAGCATTTTATCTTCCCTGTGCCTTGGATATGACAGGTAAAGAGATCTTCGATAGTTCCTTAGAAGATGACTGAACAGATATCTGGAAAGGTCAACATTGTCCCGTATCCCGAGGCCTTTATCATGAGATTCTGTAAGAACAAAATTCGTCTCTTCTCTGAGAGGAAACCTGTCCGCTGTCAGACCTCCTGCAAAGATATAATCAAATGACCTTCCCCTGGTCTCCAGCCACTGGGAAATACGTATTATGTTCGGATTGGGTTCATCAAATATGTAGCTATTATCAAGTCTGTATCTAAAGATAGAATAGAAACTGGAAAGGAGATCATTCCCTGTTCTGGGCTGAGACAGTTCACTAGCGATCATCATCTCCTTAGCGCTGGCAGAGATCAACTCATTTAACAGGGAAAAGGCTTTTAGGTCCCTTTTTATCATTTCCCTTCCGGCGGGTAGTCCTGGGCGGATCCCGTGATATGGCATGTCAATAATATTTTCTGGAAGCCCCAATTCACTGAGGATCTCTGAAAATAGGCCTGCTATCCCCTGAGGGCTATCCTGATCCGCCAATCCATGAAAGGGTTTCAGGATCCTATAAAGCAGCCGGGCACAGATAATAAAGGCATAATATTCAAGGCGCAAATGATCCCTTTCCATCTCATTAGTCAGCCCCTGAAGTTCATGATAGAGAAGCTCCTTCACACCTAAAAGGCCATTTTTCGCTAGGCCTGAAAGATCATATCCCAGGTTATTGATCCCGCTCCTCCGGGCAACACTGTCAAATGTAAATATATCAAATCCCGTTGAGCAAGCCTCAACATGATCTTTAAAGAGCATCCTTTCTACACTCGAAATGTTGTCCCCCGGAAGGAGATATTCCTCTAGTCCCCCAAAATGTTCATCGCTTATCTTTAAAACCTTCTTAAAATTTGCCTGAATCAGGTCCGATGAAAATAGATTAAATATGTCTTCCCTCTGAAAATGGTTCACGGATATCTTGAATATATGGATAAATATATTGGATATGGGATGTGAAGAAAGGGGAAGCCCCTTTGTAAGGCTGAACGGGAGGCCATACTCGCTGAATATCTCAAAGATCAGAGAGGAGTAATCGTTCAGGTCGGGAAAGATAATCCTTATCCTTCCAAGATCACTTGACACATCCAGGTTATCCTCATGGATAATCCGTTTGATCTCAGCGGCGATGGCGCGAACCTCGTCTACCCTCCGGTTAAAAGACCTTATCTTGAGATTGTTAAAACCGGTCTCCTCCATTTGTCCGTTCCAGTAGAGACCACCTGCCACAGGATTAAGAAACACCTTATCCTCGGCCTTTTCCACAATGTATTTTATTCCTGCCTCCTCCAGCCTATCCATAAGCGACACAAAACTGCCAAATATCCTGCATGCCTCCTTGATGCCCCCATCAGGTTCACTTCCGAGCCCCTTATTATTAAATACTTCCGACTCCCGTCTTCCGGTTGACCTCTTGAACTCCTTGATTGGATCTTCCAGCCTGGAATAATAATCTATAAGCCACCACACCTCTCTAACCAGGCTGAAGAGATGAAAAAGGATATCTTCCTCAATCCTTGATATGTTTACAAATCCGTCGAACACAATCACATTACTGCCTGTCATAAAGGACGGATTGCCTCCATCACGTAAAAAGGCCTTCACACTGGATATAATATCATTTTTATCGTATACCGCGATCTCTCTCTTTATCTCTTTATAATCCTCTAATAATGATAAGAGGTCTCTCTCCATCGCATATCTATCTTCACCCGCCTCCGGCTCTCTATCTCCCAGTTTAAAAACTCCGTCGGCAAGACCATTGTTAAAGAAATCCTTATAATTATTCTCTATGAGTTGCGTGAAAAATCCTGCTATCGCTCCGTATATGCCGGGAAATTCAATCCCTTTATTATCATCGAAAAGACGGTTGAAATAGATGAGACCTCCGGGTTGTCTTATCCTCTTTTCCAACGCCCTTTTCACTAACATTGATCTTAGGGCGTCATCTACGGGTCTGTGACCTTTGAAGTGTTTATGTCTTATATCCTCCTCAAATATCCGCTTGACGATCCCTGCCAGAGTATCAATTCTTTTCTTAGGCCAGGAGAGTGAATCAGCCTCGAGTTCCATGACCCTGCCCCTGGTTGGTACAAGGTGAAGTATGAAACCATATTGGCGGGAAGATATCTTGTCGGCAAGCAGATGCTGCCTAGCATCAACACTCCGCCCTACAAGATAGTTAATTAAGGCCATTTATTTAAACCTTTCTTCAAGTATTCTTGCAGGAGTGATGAATCGCTCCCCTACACCACTTTTCACTCCGTATCGTCTTGGCAAATTCGGCTTCGTGATTCCCCTTGGGCCCTAAGCCTTGTGCCATGCGCCCCGTATTAGTATACACATTTTCCTTGCTGTCTGCCAGACCTTATGGAGATCAACAAACAATTGTTTATCAAAGAATGTGATCAATAAAAGAGGCATCCGGTAATCTCGTTGCCGGATGCCTCTTTAAGTACATATCAGCCGATTTTTTAAAAAAAATTATTACTATCGCGTCTGCGCTATTTTATTATTTCACCTTACTGGAACGCAAATTATAGGCCACCCTTGAAGTAAGGGAGATATAGCCGCATATATTATAGATAAAGCTCCTGAACATATTTGAGAGATTATCGTATTCTGACTGGAGTTTCCCTATGTCAAGCTTTTTCACCTTTAAATCCTTTGATCCCACAACCTGGGCAGATTTGGGTTCATTGCCAAGCTCCAAAAACGGAAAATTTCCATAGAATTCTTCCTTCTCCAGGGCTAATAACGGGAAATCGCCCTTCTTGTCTTTGACAATCACATATGCCTTTCCATCGGTTATGATACGTCCTTCCTTTGCGGTGGAACCTTTTTCCATAACTACATCAGCCCCTTTCGGGGGAGATATCTCTTCTCTCTTTTTTGTGTACAGCGCTACAATGTTATCCGTCACCTTTTTTAGCCTAATATCCAAGCCGAGAAGAATGGTCCTGAAATCGGGAGACAGAGAATTAAACTCCCTGGATAGCCTCTCAGTGTCTAATACACCCAGTAAAACATTTCCATTGGCGACAACAGAAGCCTTCCTGCCGTATTCTCCGCCGAATAATAATGCATTAAATGTACCGATAAAACATCCCTCACCCATTCGTAAAATGGTTATAGAATCATCTGCCACCTCCCTCCTTACATCCGCGGTCCCTTCCAGAACGATCCAGAGCCATTTACCGAATTTGCCCTCTCTGACTATCAATTTACCGTCCTCATGCTCTTCCTCCCCGATAATGTAGGAGTAATCAGCGATAGGGCCCTTGATAATAGGCAGGGCTCCTTTCTTAGTAGTCTCACCACCTATAATATCTGCCGGCGGTCCCAGCTTTTTAATATCCCCATCATCGAGCATCCTGAGGGCATCCAGAACAATCTCCATCCTCCCCTGATTGATAATCTGGCTCTTATGAACCTCCTCTTCATTAAATTCAAATGTCCCATCCACCCATCCAAAAAGGGGATATATAGCGTCAATCCCTTTCAGGCGATTACAGATCGCGTTTATGGGATTGCCATTCACAAAGTATATCTGGCCGGGGTTAGGGGCATATTTGCTGAAAATCTTCAATACCCCGGTGCTGCTGTTTCCACCAAGTAGCTGAAAGAGATCGGCCAGGCTTATGAAACCCAGTTTTCCTGAAAGTGCGATTTTATCACCCATACCGCATCCTTACTGAGACCATTTCAATTTTTTATTAAGATAAATTAGCGTGATTTGGATGGACTTTTTAAGTGTCTCTCCAACTCCTTTGCCCTTAAATGCGCTCGCCTCGAAATACGGAGCCTTAAGCCTGCTATTAAGATCTTTATCCATAACCTCAATAGGCAAAATTGGGATGCCATCATCCGCCAGGTCGCGTTTGTTATATTGCATGACCACCGGCATCTGGAACATATCCATATTCTGTTCCGCCAGGTTGTCCTGAAGATCCTTCAAAGACAAGATATTGGCCTCCCTGCGAACTTCAAGGGAGTCGGCAACAAATACCAAACCATCCACATTTTTGAGGACGAGCTTTCTTGTAGAATTGTATTTTTGTTGTCCCGGTACGGTGTAAAGTTGCAGCTTGACATCACAACCTCTTATCTTTCCTAAACCTATGGGAAGGAAATCGAAGAAGAGTGTGCGATCACCTTTTGTGTTTATCGAAACCATGTCACTTTTTGTATATTTTTTCCCCGCCTTAAAAATATGTTCAAGGTTGGTAGTTTTTCCACAACGACCTGGGCCGTAAAAGACAATCTTGCATTCGATAATCCTATCCTTTGCGTTGAAAATAGCCATATACCCTACATTTCCGATGCTTTAATATGTTGTGTTGGTTTAAAATGCATAACTTATAAATATATCGGGATAATTACTGTGACTACTTGCCATCTATCCTGATATCAACATTAAAACTCCCGCGCTTTGGACCGGTCGTGATATTTGAATTTTGCACTACTACACCGCTGCCATTAAAAATGGCAATAGGCGACGTACATTGTATATTCGGTAACCTAAGTCCTTTTTTGAATATTTCGGCCATATCCTTCTTGACAAGCGGTATGATTATGCTAACGGTATTACCCGATTGAAACGAGACGTCGAATTCCCACATCTTGCCTTTAAACTTGCCTTCTGGAAATTGAATCCCTATTGAAGACAGGTCTATAAGATCGTCAGATTTTTCCTCGACAGCCTTTCCCCCAGATGATAGCTCGCCTGCTTCTATTAACTGGATATCAATACCCTTTTTCTTAAAATGATCATCAAGGAACTTCTGGAGGTATTTCAAGTCCCCTTTCCCTAATTCTTCTCTGGACTCCCATCGCTTATATTGATTGAGGGCCACTTCAGGTGAGGCAAGAGAGAGATGGCACCTTAGCAGATTTATGGCAGCCTGCAGTGGAATGGGCCCTTCCTTTACAAGTCTTTCGAGTTCTTTAACCGCCTTGTCATACTGTCCGAATTTGGCCAGGGCCACCGCCCCTTCTATTGCGGCTGTAGCCTGGTTTTGTGAAAATGAAAACAGGCTGCTGATAAGATTTTGAACATCCTCGGAAAGTTCAGGAGATTTTTTATCCGCCTCCTCAATCTCATTGATCTCACCCTCCACTGACTTAATCCTTCTTTTGATATCATTGATCAATTTTTTATTTTTAGATGTCGACTCATCGCTCTCGGCCAATTTGAGAAGTTCCAGATACTTCTCCTTGGATTGATTCAGAAGGCTCTGAGATCGATAAAGTTCAGCCTCTTTAACCAATTCCTTTATGCGTTCCTTTATAGACATCCTGCCCTCTTAAGAATTTTCTGACCGGGATTGATGCTCAGCCTTAAATATTACAGAAAATTGTTTCAGCATACGTGTCTTTGATTCATCGTTATCTATGAACTTGATCCCTGATTCGTATTTTCCATCTCCACGTTTCTTGCTAAATGTGACCCTGCCTCTGACATCCATAATTACATCTTCCAGGCTTATTGTAAAGGACAAGGTATAATTAGGATCAATAATGACATGTGTTTCCAATAGGATACCGCCTTCACTAATATTTAACGTCCTTCCCATCCCCTGCCCTAAGGGCTCATCCTTTTCATTAAGGCAGACATAGGAAATAAGGTTATTCGAGTCAATCCTCTCGGATGTTCTTTTCTCTTTTTGATTCATATCATCTCTCTTAAATGGAAAAAGATATTATAATTAATAATATTATATAAATATACACAATTTTTATAAATATTGCAAATCAATAATCACTTTTAAAATGCCCCTTGAAATGATTGCATCTATTTTGTCATTAGATTATATTTTTTCAAAAGCTCCCGCATCAAATTTGCTTTTATTATTTTGACTTTTAAAATAGATGTTTTATATAATAAAATTAACAGTTATCTTCAACCCAAATCGGATTTCATTAACCTATAAATAAAACATGTGGTGAAGAACAAATCCTTCCTGATAAGAGTAATATAGCATGACAGATATCTTTGTATTTAATGGATCCGAAAAAGAGCGATCTTTTGACTTTAAGGGCGAGGTTATGTACATCGGCCGCTCTCCTGATAATGATATTCAGATCAAGGACATAACTGTATCTCGAAGACACCTTAAGATTACAAAGAAGAAAGACAGATATATTGTAATGGACCTGGGCAGTAAAAACGGCACTTATGTGGACGGTATCTATATAAAACCGGATCTTGATATAGAATTAAAAAAGTCCGCTCCCATCGTAATCGGAATGAGCGTTATCTGTCTTGGTAAAGAATGTCTGGATTCAGTAGCAACCCTTAAGGATTACCTCGATCTCACCAGGAGCGTAGGTGGTGGAATCGTAAAACCGGTCCAGAAAAGGAAGACGTCCGATTCCAAAAACATGGCATTGCTTCGCAAGATAAACAGCATAGTTAGCGAATCATATAATATAAATGAGATTTCAGAAAAGATACTGGATCATATTCTGAATCATTTCAAAAGGGTGGACAGGGTCGTCTTTATACTGTTTATTGAGAATGGGTCCGATGAGCATTCAGAATTAGTAATATCCAGATCAAGAAAGCTGGGCGATGATCCCTTCAACAGATATAGCCGACTTGTCGTGGATAAAGTCATAAAAAATCGAGAACCGATAATGGTATTGGACGTTCGCGAGATAAAAGAGGTAGAGCTTTCAGACACCTTGAAGTTACTAAAGATTGGATCCGTAATGTGCGCACCGCTGATCAGCGGCTCTAACATCAGAGGAGTACTTTATGCGGATTCTTTTGAGAAGCCATACGGTTTTCGAAAAGAGGATCTCTCCCTTCTTACCGAACTGACCAACCTTGCCGCTATTGCAATAGATGACGCATTGTTCTACAAGGACATTAAAAAGAATCCTGATTAAATGCCTATCCTCGGTATAATATTTCATCAATGCCAATCCTCTTACAGATCCTTAAGGAAAAAGGATTGAATAATCTCAATTTTATAACAAAGATCAGAAAACGGTGCATAAAAAGAATCTTATAAGGTCTGAAAATCTCGGCAGGCTTATGATCTACATACTCGGACACAGCCCGTACGAGTTTGGCCTGGTCCCTGACAAGGAAGGCTTTTTTCCCTATAAAGAACTGCTTCAGGCCATTAATGAGGAACCCGGTTGGAGCTATGTGAGGTGGGGTAACATAAATGAGGTATTATCGGGGAAGGAACGGGATCTTTTCCTGTTTGATGGAAAACGCATAAAAACAACTGACAGACAATGGACCCTTGATCTGAGTCACCCCGCGCAATCTACGCCTAAGATCTTATTTATTGGAATAAGGAGAAAGGCCCATCCTGTTGTGATGGAAAAAGGGCTCAGAAAGGTCGATGGATCATATTATATACTCTCACCCGAACGCGAGATAGCCAGAAGGATAGGCATGCGCCGTGATCAACGGCCTGTCCTTCTCGAGATCATGGCTTATGCAGCTCAAAGTGAGGACAGCCTTTTTTACCGCTTTGGAGATCTATTTTTGACATATGAAATATCACCTCAACACATAGCAGGGCCTCCGGTATCAAAAGACGCAATAAAAGAAAGGGGAAAAGAGCGGTTAAAGGTGCGGGAAAGTCTTCCCGAGTTTGAGGCAGGCAGTTTTACACTGGATATAAAGCGTGATGCTGACAAGATGCGCAGGCAGTCGGGCAGGAAGAAAAAGGGTTGGAAGGAGGAGGTAAGAAGACTTCGAAGAAAAGGCCTGGGAAAGCATTTTTAAAAGATCGATTATAGAGATCTGCCTGCCGGGACACCTTTTTCTACTTCTTCGATGCGGATCTTCAAAATCCTGTTCCTGATTAGTACGGGCGATGGAAAGACGACGGAAAGATAGTTATCGCTCAAACCTTTTATTAGACCCTCCCCTTCAGAGTGCCACCCCTCCGCGAGCACTGGAAACTCCTTCCCCAGACATGATCTGTAAAAGGCCCTCCTCTTTT
>Ga0209427_10006383_pt1 | contig 13457 bp, 9 predicted proteins | sample DeeMarSWOR136_30_FD_187465 | JGI IMG/M metagenome (GOLD analysis project Ga0209427, IMG submission 187465) | Marine sediment microbial communities from White Oak River estuary, North Carolina - WOR-1-36_30 (SPAdes) (version 2) | ecosystem: Environmental > Aquatic > Marine > Intertidal zone >... | reverse complement strand
TCCCCGTGATTGACGACCCCGAGGAAATCATAATGATGGCTCCTCCCCGGACCAATAGATAGGGGAGCGCAGCCTTCGTGCATATATAAGGACCGGTGAGATTTACCTCAACAATTCGTTTCCATACCTCCAGTGTCATTTCTTCGAAAGACACGAGGGTTGCAATTCCGGCGTTGTTCACGAGAATGTCGATTCCGCCGAGTTGAGCATCTATTTTCTCCATGCAACCCTGTATTACCGTTTCATTGGTAACATCCCCATGCGCGAAAAATGCCTCTCCTCCCCTGCTCCCTATCTCCTTAACCGTTTCAACTCCCTTTTCTTCGATAATGTCGATCACGGCAATTTTGGCGCCCAGGGTCGCTATGAACTCACATATCTTTCGGCCTATTCCGCTTGCTCCACCCGTTACCACCACGACTTTTTTTTTAATACCCGGTAGTTCACAATTCATGGGATTATCCATTTCGTTGACACCCTCCATGCGATTGTGCATAAATTATTAAACAATGAGAAAATTATAAAGACATTTTCAATAACGTATACTATAATGTTCACCGGATTTTTTTCGGGGGATTTTTCCATGCAAAAACAAAAATACATTATGAGCATCGACTGCGGGACGCAGTCGAGCAGGGCGATCGTCTGGGATTTGGATGGAAATCCCAAATCCGTCGGGCAGGCAGGATTCGAAATATTAAATCCCCGGCTCGGGTGGTACGAACAGGACGCTGGCAAATGGTGGCCTGCCACCTGCACGGCGATACGGCAGGCTTTAAAAAGAATAAACAGCAAGGATATCGCCGCTCTGGGTATATCCCACCAGAGAGAAACTTTCGTGCCGATCTCTGCGGAGAGAAAGTTCCTCAGATATGCCCTCCCCCACATGGATGAGCGGTGTTCGAAACAGGTCGAGTTCGTGAAGAGGAAAGTGGGATCAAAGAAAGTGCACAAAATGACCGGAAAATACCCCTCCTATGTCTACAGTCTCTACGACATCCTCTGGATCATCGAGAATGAACCTCAGATCGCTGAAAAAGTGTACAAGTACCTGGAGGTGCAGTCTTTTCTCATGATGCACCTCATTGATCGCATCGTCACATCCTATGTGAGTGCAGATCCGACTTCACTGATTAACGCGAAAAAACGAACCTGGGATCTGGATTTGATGAAATCCCTTGGACTGAAGGTGGATCAGTTCCCGGAGCTCTGTCCCCCATGCAAGGCAATCGGCAGCATTACGAAAAAAGCGGCAAAGGAGACCGGCTTACCGGAGGGTCTACCCGTGATTTCGGGGGCTGGAGATGGGATCTGTGCTGCCCTTGGTACGAACACGACTGACATATACCGTATATTTTTTTACATCGGCACCTGGACGGTTCTCGGCGGCTACAGCCCGAAGTTTGTCACGGACATGGCCTTTCGTACTCTCTTACACTGTATCCCTGAATCCTATAGTTGCGAGGCAAATGTATCCGGCGGTTTTATCATAAGCTGGTTTCTGGAAAACTATAAAAACACTGAGAAATACTGGGAAGGGCTGGCGTCAAAAATTGACCCCGGGTCGGATGGGCTTATTACAGTACCTTACTGGCTCGGCACCCTTGCACCCTACTGGGACCCCGGTTCCCGCGGTGTGACGGTTGGCTGGTCAGGTATTCACACAACTGCCCATTTCTATCGATCCATACTGGAAGGAGTCGCCTTTGAGCACAGGCTCCTGACAGAAAAAATGTCCAGGGCGCTCAATACACAGTTCGAAAAGCTCGTGTTTGTTGGTGGTGGAGCCAAGAGTGAACTCTGGGGTCAGATCACAGCGGATGTGTTCAATCTGCCGATCTACGTTTCAAAAACTGTCGAGTCATCGGCCCTGGGAGCTGCGATCATCGCCGCATACGGAATTGGACTATACCCATCGATCCAGGAAGCGGCGGAGAGGATGACGCATATTGAAAAGAGATACGAACCTGAGGCTGCTCAGGTGAAAGTCTATGACCGGCTTTTCAACAGAGTCTATAAGAATCTCTATCCGCAGGTAATGAAAACACTGGAAGCACTGGAAAAGCCGACGAGTTGAATACCGATAACTGCGCGATGACCAAGACTGACTCACCCCGCGACAAATTTATACTCCCCTTCTCTTTCTTTCAATCACACGCGAGCCTTTAGCTCGAATATCCCGCAGGGATTTTTGTAAGAACGCTTCCGTTCTATCATGAGTAAACGCCGTACTCTCTGGCTGCTCCGAATGCAGCGATGATGTTCTCCGGTGGTGTATCCGGTCCCAGATCCCAAGGGATTGACAGAGCCTCGTATACACCCTGCCGCCTGGCACAGACTTCACTATTCCTGCGCAGGTTTCTCCGCCGAAGTTGATCGGCACGTGGTCCGGTCCCCTGTGTTCAACTGCAGCCAACACTCTTTCGCGCGGTTACATTCTGTCCATTTGTCATGCTCCCAACTGTAATTTGTATGCTATTGTATATTTCTTCTATTAATTCGACTATTTTTAATTACGGGTAGGGATACTCTTTATATTCTCCATGACCGTGGCGAAAACTATACTCTATTCTGAAAGAGACGAAGCGACTGGGAAGAAGGCTATTCTCGCAGGATCATTCCTGATGATATTATTACCCTTGTCTAACAGGCAGCATCGAATTAATGTTATGATAATTATCTATACTAAAAACATAATTCCAATGGGGGTTTTAGGAATGCGAAATACCAAATCGAATAAAGCAGGCCTATTTTTTTTCGGAGTACTTGTTTTGATAATCAGCCTGGTCGTGATTGGATGTGCTGGAATACAGTACCAGCAATCGCCTTCAATATATGAGATCACCCAGAAGTGGCGGGACAAGGCCGATGAAGAACACCGTCAGATAATCGCAGATCTCCAGCAGGGAGGGTACGTGATCTTTCTCCGTCATGCAAAGACAGACTGGTTGCAGAAAGATATCGAACCCTTTGATTTCACACACTGCGAAGGGCAGCGGAACCTTTCAGATGAGGGGCGTGCGCAGGCGGTCAAGATCGGCGAAGCCTACAGAGCACTTACCATCCCCATCGGAGAGGTGATCTCAAGCCCGTTCTGCAGGTGTAAGGACACTGCAGAGCTCGCCTTCGGCTCCTACAGGATAGAGAAAGATTTGCAGCACATACCGTACAAGGATAACCGTAAGGGGAGAGAACAGATGGAATACCTGTGGGACCGGCTGGACGAGATGCTCGCCCAGCTCCCGCCTCCAGGGAAAAACACAGTGCTCGTTGGCCACTCTCCGAATCTTATACGGAACATAGATATACGCTCCCTCCCCGAAGGCAACACCGTTGTCTACAAGCCCGATGGGAAGGGTTCTTTCGAATACATCGGGATGATCTGGCCCGAAGAGCTCTTCAGGCTCTACTGAGAATATCCGAGCCTCCTCTCCTTATCCTGTGGATGAAGGAGCGGTAGTAGTTGAAGTTCTCTACCGTCATTTCAGGCGGTACCCCGCCCGCACTTGAGAGAATGAAGCGTTCGCTCCCCCCCGTGCGTACTACCTCTGAGATGTGCTGTGTAAGCTGCTCCTTGCTCATGTGTCCGATGGTGCAGCTGATTCCGCCCTTGAGTACGGTTTTATCACCGTAGGCCTTCTTCAGGACTTTTAAATCCATCCCGTCGTAGGGGTCGAGGGGATCGATTGAATCCCAGCCTGTTTCGACAAAGTCACCGAAGAGGGCCATGACGTTCCCGTGGGAATGGTAGGTAATCTTAAGTCCCTTTTCATGAAAGGCATTCACCAGTTTTTTACTGTTTTCTTTGAAGATACGCCTGTAGGTCTCGGTACTGAAGTAGGGGGCTTGCTGTGTACCGAGGTCGTCCGTGATCCAGATCCCGTCCACCTCGCACTCCTCTGCCACCATGAGGCCGAGCTTGATGATTGCATCGGTAGTGCGTTCAGACATCCGCTTAACCAGGTCAGGATTGTCTATTGTGTCAACCCAGGTTTCCTCAAGGCCCCTCATGAGCATCCAGGTTGATTCAAAGGATCCCTTCCCCTCCATGGTAACGAAGTAACCCTGGTCTTTGATCTTTTTCACCGGTTCACGGAGTCTCTTTATACGCTTGCGCAACAACTCCCAGTCTGGCTCCGGTATCCGTTCCAGGTCATCTTCAAAGCGCACAGGGTTCGAGAGGGCCTTTGCAAAGTAGGGCTTTTTCCTCCAGTACCAAACCCCGCCGAAAAAGGTCTTTGCGAGGAGGTGAGTCTCGTCCTCTGCAATGAGATCACAGAATATACCAGGTCCACCGGGTATATTGAGAGGAGCCGGGATGATCACCCAGTCAGATTCGAACAGCGAAGCCTCCAGAAGTGCAATCTCCTCCCAGGGCCCCCGCATCACCGCCTGGCCGAAGAAATCGAGCTCCGCTTCCATGCTATCAAAACCGTCCACATAGGGGAGAATATCGGTCGGCTTTCCCTCCAGTACATTCATGATTCTCTCATAGGATGTCATGCAACTCTCCTTCCGCGCTTAGGTATTTTCCACTGAACGCCATAAAAATATTTTTCGATGTTATCCATTTTGTTATTTCAATATATAACATTATTTCAAACATTAAGAACCCAATTATTTGACAAATGAGCATTTCATACGTATTGTATTTAGTCGCTGATCAGATTCATAAGGCTGTAACAGTCGAGTGAGAACAATGGTGCATATTAAGAGCAGACCTGGATCTCAAAACAGTTTCACCCCTGTGCTCTACCTTGCGGTAATTGCCATGTTCAGTCTTCTCTCGAGGGTGGTTTTTTCTCCCCTCCTCCCAACGATTGAGGATGAGTTACACATCACCCACGGGCAGGCTGGAAGCTTATTCTTCTACATCTCATTCGGCTTTACTACTTCCATGCTCGCCTCCGGATTTGTATCCAGGGCACTCACGCATCGCTTGAGTATTTTCGTTTCAGCACTGACCGGAGGATTTGCTCTCCTCGGCGTGTCATTCTGTCCATACCTCTGGTGCATGCGGCTTTTTTTGGTAATTCTCGGTGCAGGATCAGGACTCTATCTACCCTCCGCGATGAGCACGATCACCTCTGTGGTAAAGCCTGATCAAAGGGGCAGGGCAATCTCAATCCACGAGATCGGATTCAATATGAGTTTCATTTCTGCACCACTGCTGGCAAGGCTTCTGCTCCCTCTATTTTCCTGGCGAGTCATCATCAGAATCATCGCTGTGCTTATTGCAGCGGTGGGCATCGCATTCATCCTCTTCGGAGATGGAGGACACGACAGGGGAAAGCCACCCCACCTGAATCACATACGGCAGATACTTTCGCAATCTTCCTTCTGGATCATAGCCGTTCTGTTCGCCCTCGCAATAGGTGCAGAAGTGGGAGTGTTTTCCATCATACCGACCTACCTCGTGAAGGAAAAGGGGATTGATCTGGATTTCGTCAACACACTGCTCTCACTTTCCCGCGTGTCAGGTTTGCCCATGGTCTTTGTAACCGGCTGGCTGGTTGACCGTATCGGTATAAAGCCGCTTCTGGTAGGTGTGCTGGGAACCGCCGCTATTTTTACAGCCCTGATCGGCATTACAGACGGAGCACTTCTCATCGTGGCGGTGTTTCTTCAACCGCTCGTGATCATCTGCTTTTTTCCGGCCGCAATGTCTGGAATAATCGCCATGGGTCCCCCCGAGTTACTCAGCCTTGCGACCTCTCTCATGGTTCCCTTTTCTTATCTTTTCGGTGCTGGGCTAGTCCCCGCGGGAATGGGGTTTCTCGGGGAACAGGGCGCCTTCTCCACAGGGTTCTACCTGACAGGTGGAAGTCTTCTTGCAGGTCTCATACTCATCTTTTTCATGCATCTACCGAATGAAGATAAAAAGAAATATATACTAAAATAAACGATTATGCTTTTTTCTCTCTATGATATAATATTCAATGATGTTCCTTATAAGGCAATATTATAAAAATTGTGAAATCGATAAAAATCTTGCGCCATGAAGAAAATGAAAATTAAAACCTCCGCATCTATGAAAAACAACACAGGAAAGCTCAGGATCGGGGACAACTGGAACGCGATTACTATCATCGCCCTATCTCAGAACAGCCCTCTGAAGGCCATCGCAGAGTTTGTGGAAAACTCGATCGATGCACAGGCGAAGAACATCACGATAGTCCGCGGGAAAGAACGCGGAGAGCTCTACCTGAAGGTGATCGACGATGGAGAGGGAATACCCCTGAACGACCAGGGGTTTCCCAACTTCAGACATGTGGCAACACATATCTGCGATTCGATTAAGAAAAAACTAAAACGGGAAGGAGTCCAGGGTATACAGGGGGAGTTCGGTATCGGACTTTTGAGCTTTTGGACTGTTGGCGAGCGCCTCATCCTCTCCTCTGCAGGGGCAGATGGGAAGACATACCAGATGGATATGAAAAAGGGAGATCCCGGCTATTCCATCACCCCGCGGCGCACCCTCTTTTCTCATCCGGGGACAGAACTCGTGGTGCACCCCCTTCTTCCTGGTATCAAACAGCTCACCGGGGAGCGCATTCAGCATTACCTGGCCTCTGAGTTGCGTGACAGAATCAGGCGGTCCGGTGTCAGAATACGGATAAAGGACCGCTACTCACGAAAAGAGTACGAAGTCAAGCCGCAGCAGTTCAGCGGCCGGTTACTACACGAGTTCGATGTGGTTGAAACGAAAAATGGTGAGATATACCTGGAGCTCTACCTCAACAATTATTCCACCGACAACCTCATCGGCCTGTACCGGGGAGGAACCAGGGTGTTGCCATCCATTTTAAAGCTGGACTTTTTCAACAGGGAGCCGTGGAATACTGGCTACCTCCAGGGAATGATCGATGTTCCATTCCTCCAGCTCACGCCCGGAACCCGAGACGGGATCGTCCAGGACGTAAGCTTTGAGCTGTTCTGCAAATCTGTTCAACCACTTGAAGAACCGCTCAGGGAAATCATAGAGCTCGAAAAAAGAGCTCAGGATGAAGAGGCGAGTAAAATTATACTGAAGTCCGTGCAAAGGGCCCTGAAAGAGGCGTTTCTTGCACTCCCAAAGGGTGAGTACGACTGGTTTGATCTCCACACAGGAAGCGGAAAAGGAGGAAGAGAGAAATCCGAACCTCTCTTTGAGGATGGGAAAAAGATCGTCGAAGCTCAGAGAATCGGAGAGCAAGAAACAACCGATGACACTGAGCTGAGCAAAGATGCAGCATTCTACGAGCATGCGGGCCCTCTCTACAGAGCAATCATCTCGCCCGCTTCCTGTTTTGTCAGGGTGAATGCATCGAGAAACTTCCGCTGTATCCCCCGCGACAGGAACAAGCGGATAGTGGACGCAAATATAGAGATACGGTGGAAGATCAAGGAAGGCGCCGGGTCGCTCAGCAGCACAGAGGGAGAGTATATCACCTACAGTGCCCCCGAGGAACCGGGAATCACGATCCTGCAGGCGACTGTGGTCCAGGGAGAAATCATGTGTGACGCTGAGGCCATCATCACCGTAACTGAATCGTTCATGGACAGGATGGGGCAGGACGGAAGGGGATTAAACCGAGGCATTCCCGGGTACACCTTTGTACGCGCTACCGGCGAGCTTTGGCGGTCCAGGTATGATGAAAAAAACAATCTGATCATCATCAACAACGGCCACAAAGACTACATATATGCCTCACAGAAGAAGCCCAGAAAGCTCAAGTATATCTGCCGCCTTTTTGCCAAAGAGCTCGTTTTGAACAATTTCATGGGATTTGACTCCGATTCGCTGCTCGAGCGCATGATTGAGCTTACGCTCTATACGGAGGAGCATTTGCACTAATTAAAATGTAACAAATAGTTAATTTTGTTTTACGAATCACTGATTTTATTAATCAAAAAAAACAAATATTCCTGATAAGGAAAAACCGTGTTTGAGAAAAAAGTAAAGAAACGAAATTTAAAAGATCCACGAACCGATAGGGAGACGCTCCACTACTGGCTGTCAAAATCTCCTGAGGAACGAATCGCAGCTGTAGAATATCTTAGAAGGCAGCACAATGGATGTACAGAAGGACTTCAAAGAGTTGCTCAAGTTATTCGACGAACATCACGTTGAATACATGATCGTCGGTGGATACGCTCTGGCCTTCCATGGAGCGCCGCGCTATACCGGTGACATGGATATTTATGTGAAACCCGATATTGAAAATGGTTATAGAGTAATGGCTGCTCTCGAGGATTTCGGTTTTGGCAAGATCGGAGTAATCCCAGAAGATTTTATATATCCTGATAAGGTTATACAACTTGGAGTACCTCCGGTTCGTATTGATCTCATAACCTCAATTACGGGTGTTTCGTGGGAAGAAGCTTCAGCTGGAAAAATCAAGGGCAAGTACGGAGATGTGGAGGTCTACTATATTGGACGCGAGCAATTCATATTGAACAAAAAAGCAACTGGAAGGAAGAGGGATATCGCTGATCTCGAATCACTCGGCGTTGAGTAAACTTATAAAGCACATCAAATAATCATGAAAGGTATCTTGAAGGAGTAGTTCATGGGAGACAAATTAGCAATCGCAGGTGGAAATCCCGTTTTGGATCCTATAACTATTAAACCGTGGCCAATAATCGATGAGCGGGATAAAAAAGCCGTAATGAGAGTCCTGGAAGGTGATTACTTAGGAGGTGGAGAAGCGCCTGAAGTAGTATCCCTTGAAAAAGAATGGAGTGAATATCTCGGACGAAAATACTGCCTCACCACAAACAGTGGGACAGCAGCGCTCCATATGGCCCTCGCAGCATTGAATATCGGCCCCGGTGACGAAGTTATTGTCCCTGCTTATACCTTCCTTGCCTCTGCTTCCTGTGTACTCCATGCAAATGCGATCCCTATTTTTGTGGATATCGATAGAAAAACCTATACTATAGATCCAGATAAAATAGAAAAGGAAATTAATGAAAAAACAAAGGCAATCATTCCTGTACACCTGCATGGACTACCGGCAGATATGGACAAAATAGTACAGATAGCAAAAAAACATGATCTTTACATAATTGAAGACGCGTGCCAGGCTCATGGTGCACAGTACAAAGGGAAAAAAGTCGGCACATTCGGAGACCTCGCGGCATTCAGCTTGAACAGCTCGAAGAATCTCTGTTCAGGTGAGGGTGGTCTCCTCGTAATGGATGATAAAAACTACTACATGCGGGCAACCATGCTCAGGATGTTTGGTGATGAGATAGATGATGAGACAAAGCTGCGGGTTTACAACGCTTCAATCCTCGGATACATGTATAGAAATCAGGAGCTTCCAGCCGCTTTTGCCCGTGCACAACTCGAAAGACTGGACGAATACAATGATTTGCGAATAAGGAATTGCAATTTTCTTACTGAGCATTTAAGAGAAATAACAGGAATTCACACCCCCTCTGTACCGGATGGCTACAAACATGTCTACTGGATGTATATTGTAGAATTTTACCCAGAGGAAGCAGGCATCGACATGACCCCAAGAGAGTTTCGGATCGGAGTCGAAAAGGCACTATTCGCAGAGGGAGTACCGGTTGGGCAGTGGCAAACAATGCCCGTGCCTGCTCAGGATTTATTTCAGACAAAACTGGGACACGGGGGAAGTGGATATCCATGGAATCATACGGAGAGAGGAAAGGAAATTGTTTACAGAGGCGAAGACTATTCAAACGCGAGTGACCTCTGTGACAGGTATACCTGCATCGTTGGGTTTCAACCTCCCAATGGCCTTGACCTAATGGAAAAATATGTTGAGGCGTTTAAAAAAGTCTTTTCGGATTTGGATACTGTTAAGAAACACAGGCAAGATAAAATTGTTGCACACTATAGCGGATCTTTGTTTCGTGCAAAATAGAGGACCACAAGACCAAAAGTAATGTAGACCTAATAATACTTACGATTTTTCTATTAATCACTGATCAAAGTTGAAAAATATTTTGAATATTTTATACTGGTTAAAAATATTTTATTTCTATATATAATTATTTCTTTTTTTTTACTGTATAAAGGATCTTAAAAATGATCAGCATTGGTATTGACGTGGGAGGAACTCACACCGACTTGGTAGCATTAAACGAAAATGGAGAGATAATTGCTGTAGACAAAGCAAAAACCACAAAAGAGGATATTCCAAAAGCGATCATTGGCCTTATCGTTGAAAACTTCAAAGATGAGATTAAAAAGATCAATTTAATTGTGAACGGGACCACCGTTGGGACAAATGCAATATTGGAGCGGAAAATTCCTGAAATCGCATTGATCACCACGAAAGGTTTTCGAGATGTTCTGTTAATGAGGAGAGAAACAAAAGCAGAGATGACGAACCTTCAGTGGGACAAGCCAAGCTCCTTGGTAAAGAGGAGAAACATTTTCGAGATTGATGAAAGAATCGATTATAACGGAGAGATTTTCAAACTATTGAATGAAAACAGTGTCATGCAAGTTACTGACAAAATCAAAGAAAAAAAGCTCAACACTATTGCAGTCACCCTTATCCATTCTTACGCGAATCCAAGTCATGAGAGGAGAGTTAGAGAAATTATCTTAAAAGAGATTCCTGAAGCGAGCATTACCATCTCCTATGACATACTCCCTGAATGGAGAGAGTTCGAGAGAACCTACAACACGGTGCTTGCAGCAGTTCTAAAACCCGTACTGGCATCCTATATTGTTGATCTCCAGAACAGGTTGGAAAATATCGGATTCAAAGGCGATCTTGAGATAATGCAGGCAAATGCGGGTGTTGCATCTGTTGAGAATATCACGTTAAATCCCATTTCAACACTCTTTTCCGGAGTTGCCGGAGGCGTCGTTGGCGGTATGATGAACAGCAGCCCAGTGGAAGACGAGGGAAATATCATCAATTTTGACATGGGCGGCACATCAACGGATATTAGTCTGGTGAACAATGGAACCTATACTGTTTCCACAGAACTGGAGCTCGAATGGGAGGGCTATCTGCGGTTCCCCTGCATTGATATCCACTCAATCGGAGCCGGTGGAGGGAGCATTGCATGGGTTGATGAAGCAAACTGTCTCCATGTCGGTCCCCAATCAGCAGGTGCTGTTCCGGGCCCTGCATGCTACGATACAGGGGGTATGGAACCCACAGTCACAGACGCCAATCTTGTACTGGGTTATCTCAATCCAAAAAACTACATAGGAGGAAGGTACCTATTATCAACTGAAAGCGCAGAAAAAGCCATAGAGAAAATCGCCAATCGGTTACAATTGAACAATCTGGAATGTGCACTGGGAATCAGAGCAATTGTTGACTCGAATATGGTATATGGAATTCGTCATGTATCGATTGAAAGGGGAAACGACCCGAGAGAGTACAGTCTTGTGGCCTTTGGAGGAGCCGGTCCCCTGCACGCAGCCGAGATTATGAAACAGCTCGGCATGAAGAGAGCAATAATTCCTCTCTATCCAGGAAACGTGTCTGCAGTTGGGCTTTTGGGGGCACGACCAAAAATCGACATGATGAGAACAAAATATGGGAAATTGGAAGATGTAGACATCAAAGAACTGGAGAGTATTTTCCACGTGCTTGAAATCGAGGGGATGAAACGTCTCGAATTTACCGGGATCGAGAGGAGTAACATCGAGATAAGACGGAGCTTCGACATGCGGTATACGGGCCAGACACACGAGATCATCATTGACAATATTCCACTAGATTTATCGAATATAAAAAAAGAGTATATTGCAGAGTTATTCCATGAGAAACATAACGAATTATACAGCTATTATAATCAATACGAGCCAATTGCCATTGTAAGCTTGAGAGTTTCTGTTTTGGGACCCGAAAGAAAAATCTCTTTATCGAGCATAAAAGACTCGCAGGCCAAGCCGACACCAACAGAAAAAAGAACACTCATGTTCAAAACAGATGATAGTTTAGAGAAAGTCGAAACAGACATATTCAACAGGGATGATCTTCCTCCCGGTTTTGAATATGATGGACCTTTGGTAGTCGAGGAGACCCTATCTACCACACTTATCCCTCCTGGATTCAGGGTGAGGGTTTTAGAACGGGGGGTCCTGGAAATTCGAGAGTCAAAGTGAGGTGTGTATCGTGGACGATCTGGACCCAATCACACGAGAAATCGTAGGAAATGCACTGATATCCATATCAAGAGAAATGGGATTGGTAATGAAGAGAACGAGCTACTCTTCAATTCTCAATGAAGGGAGGGACTTCTCGTGTGCAATTTTCGATTCAAAGGGGAACCTCTCAGCAACAGCCGAATTCGTCATGGTGCATTTGGGAGCCATGGGAGCCTCTGTGGAAGCGGCGCTCGATGAAATCAAGATAGAGAACTTCGAAGCCGGGGATATTGCCGTCCTCAACGATCCTTATAAAGGAGGGAGTCATATACCTGATGTAACAATGGTCCGGCCCGTGTTCTTTGATGGAGATCTGATTGCATTTGTTGGAAACAGGGCCCACTATCCGGATGTTGGGGGCATGGCCCCCGGAAGTTTTGCCGGTGATTCTACAGAGATTTTTCAGGAAGGATTGATTATCCCTCCCCTCCTGTTATTCAAAAAGGATGAACCTGATGAGAAACTGTTCAAGCTTATTTTTAATAACGTACGGTCACCGCGCCGATGGAAAGGCGATTCCAGTGCACAGGTCGCCTCATTGCGAATTGGAGAGAGACGACTTCTTGAGCTCATGAAAAAATGGGGTAAGGATACTGTCGTCCAGTCGATGCAGGGGTTAATTGACCAATCCTATGAACTGACAAAATCCAGGATCAAAGAATTGCCTGACGGGGAGTATAAGTTTTTTGATTTTATGGATGATCGTGGACCCGATGGGAATCTTGTAAAGTTCTCTCTCAATATGAGGGTACAAGAGGATAGACTGATATTTGACTTTACAGGCACTGATAGGCAAATCGAAAGGCCTATTAATTGTCCGATCGCCGTGACAAGAGCGTCTGTATACGCGGCAACGAAGAGCGTGATTGCGCCCGAAGCAATCGTGAATGCAGGATTTTTCAATGCCCTTGAGTTCGTTACGGAAAAGGGAACCCTTGCGGATGCGGTCTACCCTGCTCCGGTATGTGGTGGGAACACTAACAGTTCACAGAGGATACTGGACCTTGTTCTTGCCTGTTTTGCCTATATCTATCCCGACAGGATAATCGGGGCAGAATATGCTGCAAATTCGGACTGTACGCTCGGTGGATATGATAGGCGGTATGACGAAAGTTATGTTATCTATCTCATGCCTGTAGGTGGCATAGGTGCGCGCGCGACAAAGGATGGCATTGACGCCTTGATCAACTATGTGGGAAATGTATCGAATCAACCCATTGAGGTTTTCGAACATGTCCTTCCCTTTAGATACTCGGCATACTCTCTGCGCAACGATTCGGGGGGCGCGGGTAAATACAGGGGTGGTCTGGGGGAGATTCTC
>Ga0209427_10006381_pt1 | contig 13458 bp, 14 predicted proteins | sample DeeMarSWOR136_30_FD_187465 | JGI IMG/M metagenome (GOLD analysis project Ga0209427, IMG submission 187465) | Marine sediment microbial communities from White Oak River estuary, North Carolina - WOR-1-36_30 (SPAdes) (version 2) | ecosystem: Environmental > Aquatic > Marine > Intertidal zone >... | reverse complement strand
TGAGCCTTCAAGTCCTTTTTCTCCCGGCTTCCTGGAGCATAGCTATAAACAGGCTCATTGAAAGGAGTAGGAACTTTTATTATGGCATTCATCTCAATTTCCTCCTTCTTATTAAGTTTGAGGTCAGACCTTTATTACTTTTATAATTCTATAAAAATTAAGCAATTCATTTTATATTTTTCTTGCCAATAATAAAAGTTCTAAAAGTCTGACGTAAGCATTTCCAATTTCGTGAAAATGAAGAGATCAGGCTGGGTGATTGAGAAAACCGTGAGAAAGGCTGAGCGGGCATGGTTCCTCGACGGCAGGAGAGGAGAGCGAAGCCTGTATCCGAGCGGGATTTCCTTGCTGGGGAAATCCCGCGTGTTTTCGAAACGCCCAGCCTGATCAGATATTATGTCCTCCACATCGGAAAAGGAAATGCTTTCAAGTCTGATCCGATCAACGATCAAAGACCAAGATCTTTATCAATGCCTTGCATGGCTTCAAGGCAAATGGATATAAACTCGTCCAGTTCTAATCCAATATTCTTGCTCTGTTCAATATCTTCTCGGTTTGCCCCTCTGGCAAAGCTTTTTTCTTTGTATCTTCTCTGCACAAAACCGACATCGACATTTCTCAGCTTTTTGCTGGGGTGCATCAGAGTAGCAGCAATGATCAACCCAGTAAGAGGATCAACGGAAAAAATCGCCCAGTCCATCTCGCTCTCACAAGGTACCTGCGCGGCATGGGCCTTAACCGCATGAATGATATCTGCGTCAATCCCATGTTCTTCCAAAATTTTAACTGTCTCGGTCGTATGGAGTTCAGGACTTTTTTCAGTGATTTCGTAATCAAGGTCATGGAGAATTCCTGCCAGCCCCCATTTCGCCACATCCTGATTAAGCCGCGAAGCCAGAGCCTTCATGCATGCTTCTACTGCCAAGGAATGCTTCACAAGGTTTTTATTTTTGAGATATTTTTGGACAATCCCTAAAGCTTCCTCTCTTTGCATCGTACAATCTCCTTTCTAAATTATATTTCAAGATTTTTTAATCTTTCTTGATCGCAAACGGGATTTCCGTCTTCATGCTCTCCTTCTCATCAACAACTTTAACTCCTACGATATAATCCCCCTCCTTCTCTGGAAACCAGGCCCATGAATTTCTCTCAGATTTTTCCTGAACGATCCTTTCCTCCTTCCCTTCCCGCAGGTAGAATTCATAATTTTGCCTGTAGAAACCAACAGCAGAAACAGTGAAGGCAATTTCTGCACCAACCTTTTGCGGCGATTTTTCAGAGGATTCCAGGGAAACTTTTAATATCTTTTTCAGGAATACAAGCTTACCCTCATCCTTCTTGTTATCATATAGATTGAACATAATATAGGGCGCAACCCACAAGGGGTTTGATTTGATCTCCTGGCCCGCGTCATATTCTCCGATTTTTTCCCCTGTTTCTATATCAAAACAAACCAGGAGGGAAGAGAAGGAGGAGACCAAAATTCTCTCTCCAGAAATTTCAAGGCGATAAAAACTCCGTGACGGGATTATTTTCCACCAGAGAATATGTCCGTTTTTTTTATTCAGACAGTACAACACGTTATTCCAGCAAAGAAAAAAAATTCTCTTGCCATCCACAACAAGAGGGCTGAAGATTTTCCCTCCGATCTTTACTTTCCATTTTTTCTTTCTTTTTGCCAGATTAAAACAATAAAAATTATGGTCATCGGTACCGAAATACAGGAAATTCTTCTCGACTAAGGGAAGAGGCTGAATTTTATTCTCTGTTTTGATCTTATCTAAAAGACTGCCTTTTTCTGCCAGAATATAAAAGTTATGATCATCGCAGCCAAATATAATTCTCTCGCCAGCAAAAACAGGAGTAGACCTGATAGCCTTACCCGCCTCGAAGCGCCAGAGTTCCTCTCCGCTTGCTGTTGCGAGGGCAAAAAAGATTCCTTGTTCCGTTCCAAAGTATATTGTCTTTTTGAATTCTGTAATACCAGTCGTGATTTTTTCTTTAACCTCATTTTTCCAGAGCAGGATCCCTTTTTTGCTCAAGCAGTAGAGAGTGCTGGTCCTATCATAAAAGTAAATGTTTTCAGCTCCAAGAAAGGGAGAACTGGTCAGTTCTTCAGAAACTTCGAATTTCCATAAAATTTCGCGGCTCCCTCCAGCCAAACAATAAACCAGCCCTCTTTCTGTAGAAAGATAAAGATCTCCCCCAGCATCTTTCACAAAGTCGATGACCTTTCCTTTGTAAGCGATCTCTCCAGCCTTTTCCAAAGGGAAGATGACTCCAGAAGGATATGCAGGAATTTTTGACCTGAAAAAAGAGCAGAAGCCCAAAAAGATGCAAACCAGGAACAAGAGCGTGAATTTTTTCATTCTTCTTGAAAGATGCAATAATAGCACTTTTTTCTCTCTTTCCTCAATCTTTACAGAAAAGTTGGAGGCTGATATCATTCAATAGAGAGAAGACGATGATTAACTACATTATGCTGTATAAAATAAGAAAAAAAGTCAAAAAAATTTTAAAAGACAAAATTTTTGAGGAAGAGCTCGCCACAACTCCGACTTCTTGTGTTGGCTGCGTTGCTGATGATATAAGCTGGGAAATTTATTACCTGTTGAAAGAAAAGAATGAGAAAGATTAGCTCTTCTCTCTCTTTATTTTTTCTTTAAGGGAATTCCACCAATCTATTCTCTTTTTGATATCCTTTTCCAGGCCCAGGTTTCCAGGTTCATAATATTTCCTGCCCTTAAGCTTGTCAGGAAAAGTCTCCATATCAGTTGTCGAATAAGGGAATTCATGAGCATAGGCATAATCTTTGCCGTATCCAATATCTTTCATTAGATCAGTCACTGGATTTCTTATATGGAGGGGTACGGGCTCAAAAGGACTTGCCTCGACATCTTTCATAGCCTTGTCAAACGCGACATAGGCCCGGTTGCTCTTGGGAGCTGAAGCCAGATAGATGACTGCCTCGGCAAGAGCCAGCTCTCCTTCAGGGGAGCCGATAAAATCATAGGCTTCTTTGGCACTGAGGGCAATAGAGAGAGCCTGAGGGTCTGCAAGACCAATATCTTCAGAAGCAAATCTCACCAGCCGTCGCACAATATACAGGGGATCTTCTCCTGCGGAAATCATCCTCGCCAGCCAGTAAAGAGAAGCATCCACATCACTATTCCTGAGGCTTTTATGAAGAGCAGAGATCAGGTTGAAGTGTTCTTCTCCTTTCTTATCGTAGAGAAGGATTCGCTTCTGCAGCGCCTCTTTTACCTCTTCAGTTGTTATCTTGTCCTCTTTTACCAGATTCGCAGCTATTTCGAGAGTATTAAGGGCTCTTCGGGCGTCTCCGTTAGCATAGTCTATAATCATTTTCAGGGCCTGTTTCTCAAGCTTGATCTTCAGCTTCCCCAGCCCCTGCTCCTTATCAGCTAAGGCTTCCCTGACGATAAGGATTAATGTTTCTTCAGATAGAGGATTCAAAATCAGAACCTTTGTCCGGGAAAGAAGAGCTGCGATGACTTCAAAAGATGGGTTTTCAGTTGTTGAACCGAAAAGAATGATATCCCCTTTCTCTACATAGGGCAAGAAAGCACCTTGCTGGGCTTTATTAAATCGGTGTATCTCATCGATGAAAATGATTGTGGGTTGCCCGTACATTTTTTTATGGCTTTCCGCCTTGGCCATGACTTGCTTGACTTCTTTGATGCCTGAAAGGACGGCGCTGAAAAAAATACAGGGAAAATTGAATTGATCGGCTAAGATGTAACCCAAAGTGGTCTTGCCTGAGCCGGGGGGTCCCCAGAATATGATGGAGACCAGACGATCTGCTGCTATCAACTGGGAAAGTATCTTTCCTTCGCCGATGATATGCTCCTGGCCATAAAAACGCTCCAGAGTCTTGGGCCGCATCCTCTCTGCCAGGGGAATGTGTTTTTCGCCCTTTTCAGTATCCATGAATTTAGTAACCTTTTTTGAATTATACCAGATATTTTTTAAAGGGGACAGGCCTCTTTATCTATGACCTTATTAGCAAAAAGCAAGACCTGACCCCATCCTTGTGACCCCATTCTTGACCTATGTTAGATTCCATGCTAAGGTTACGATTGATTTTACTTGAATTGAAAAGATAGAGGGAGTGGCAAATACTTTAGGACGGTTAATCCTCCAAACAGACCTGCTTTTATAAGAAATATATCACAAGATGAAAAGCGATAAAATACCTGAAAAGCTTGTTTACCGGTTAGAAGAAATAAGCCGCATTGCCCAACTTGATCCCGAGGTCATCGAGGCCTGGGAAAAGGAGTTCTACTTCCTTCATGCAGGAAAGACAGGCTCTGGAGATAAGATATTCAGGAAAAAGGACGTAAGCATCATCCTCAGGCTGAAGGAATTGCTGGAAAAAAAAGGGTTCACTCTGGCTGGAGCAAAAAGGAGAATCGAGGAGGAATTCGGGATAAGAACCCCAACTCCAGTGCATCCTGATCGTCTGAAAAAAGTTCTCTATCAGGTTCGAGAACAACTGCAGGAAATTGCCGCTTCCTTGGGAAAAGACTCAAAAAAAACATAAAAAATCTTTCCATATTTGTTATAATTATTTCATTCTGTCGGGACGTGGCGCAGCCTGGTAGCGCACACGCTTGGGGTGCGTGGGGTCGGCGGTTCAAATCCGCTCGTCCCGACCATTTTTAATTTTTCATGCCTGAGAAAATGTGAGTTTAGTCTGTAAGATATACAAAAAATGAGGAGGTAAAAGAGATTCAGAAAATTAATACATAAAGTGTTAAATGGATTGCTTCCGATGCAATCCGAGAATTAACAATCAAATCGCTTCAAAAAAGATTGGAGGTTGAAAAATGAAAATCAAAGAATTTCTCATTAACTTTATTATTATGTTTACAATAACCCTCATCGTTGCAACAATCGTGACATATCTCTGGAATTTTATTGCACATGGGGTAGGGGCATTCGATTGGGAGACATCATTTCGCTTCGCACTCATTTTCGGAATATTATTTCCCTCGATGAGGCTCCTGGAGTACAAGAAAAAGAGGAAATAAAATGGACCAGGACAAAAAAGAGAAAAGTGCGGAAAACCTTATGGCCAAGGCGACAAGATTAATTGATCTGATCAATTACCAGGAAGGCTCTGCAGTCAGCCGGGAAATTATTTCAAAAAAAACTGGAACAGTCACTTTATTTGCCTTTGATGAAGGACAGGGTTTAAGTGAGCACACGGCCCCTTTTGATGCCTTGGTTTGCTGCTTGGATGGTAACGTGGAAGTCACCATATCAGGTAATCCTATTCAGCTAAAGCCTGGAGAAGTAGTGATCATGCCTGCCCATCAACCTCATGCCTTAAAAGCGCTCGAAAAATTCAAGATGCTATTAATAATGATCCGCACTTAAAAAGATGAGACAAAAAAGAAAAAAGTTCAAATAACCTCTTTCAAGTGCTAAAATGCTTCTCCTAAGAAAATAAACTGAACTGAAGCTCTTAATTGCTTTTATTAATCCTGGATTAACTGCTGATTTTTTTCATGGTTACGCCCAGGAAAAAAAGAAGTTATGAAACCTCTTATTTTTCTCACCAACGATGACGGTTTCTTCGCCGAAGGCATAGAAGCCCTCTCCCGAAACCTCAAGGATTTGGGACGAATTTACATCGTCGCCCCGGACAGAGAGAGAAGCGCGACTTCGCTCTCTCTTACGCTTCGCCGCCCCTTGAGAGTAAAAAAGATTAAAACAAATACCTATGCTGTAGACGGAACTCCTGCTGACTGTGTCTATATTGCACTTAAAAAATTGTTGCCTCAAAAGCCTTCGCTGCTCATCTCAGGCATCAACAAAGGTCCCAACCTCGGCCAGCAAGATATTTCCTATTCAGGTACTGTCGCCGCTGCTCTTCAAGGAACATTTCTTCAGATTCCTTCCATAGCAGTCTCTCTCTTGCCAGATGAGAATCATCAGTATTCTTATGATTTCTCAGCCAGAATAGTCCACTCAATGGCCATGAAGCTGCTGGAAAATAAGCTCCCCGAGAACGTGACTCTCAATATCAACTTCCCTCCCCCTCCGATTAAAGGCATAAAGCTTACAAAACTTGGCCAGAAAAGATACAACCCGGAAGTCATCGAAAAAAAGGACCCCAGGCAAAATTCCTATTACTGGATAGGACCTGGAAATCCAAAAACTGAAGGCGACAAAAACAGTGACGTTATGGTCGCCAAAGAAGGTTATGTCTCTGTAACCCCACTTCACACAGACTTAACGAACTACCATACAATCAAGCATCCAACATTTAAAAATATTCTCTCATCTATCGCTAATGAATTTACTCAGAAAACTTTATGACTGGGTCCTTCACTGGGCTGATACTCCCTACGGCCCCCTTGCTCTCTTCCTTCTCGCCTTAGCCGAGAGTTCTTTTTTCCCTGTTCCGCCAGACCCTCTTCTTATAGCTCTTTGTCTGGGAGCGATCAAAAAGTCGTGGCGTTTTGCACTCTATGCATCTATTGCTTCGGTTATCGGAGGCATTATCGGATATTTCATCGGCTTCGGGATATGGGAAATTGTGGATTCATTTTTCTTCAAATATGTCCCTGGGTTCACGGAAAGCCTCTTCCAACGGGTGATGGCTAATTACAATGAATATGGTTTCTGGTACGTGTTTCTGGCCGGCTTCACTCCCATTCCCTATAAAGTCTTCACCATCGCTTCGGGAGTCTTCAAGCTCAACTTTTTTCTCTTTCTGTTGGCATCGACTGTCAGCCGTTCCCTCCGCTTTTTCGCAGTGGCTGGTTTGTTTCGAAAATTTGGGCCTGGGATCAAAGGCTTCATCGATAAATACTTCAACCTCCTTGCCATCCTCTTCTTCATCCTTCTTTTTGGCGGATTCCTGGTAATAAAATATATAATCAAATAAAACCTAAAAGGAAAAGCACGGAAGACAAAGAGCACAAGCTTGGTTTGATAAAAATAGAGCCATGAAGATTCTTTTCACCTGCAAAGAATTCCCTCATGCTAAAGTCATCGGAGGACCTATTATCATCTACAACCGCTTGAAATATTTTTCTAAAAAGCATCTTGTGTCCTTAGCTGCCTTCTTCCGCCCAGGAGAAGAAAAACACGTCCCCTCTGTTAAACCTTTCTGTCATGATTTAAAACTTGTCCGCATGCCCGCGAAACGCTCGCCTCTTAAAGCCACATGGGATTTTTTCACCTCACCAATCCCTCACTATTTCCTCAGGACTCACGGTTCAAAAAAAATGGCCGCAACCATCGCAGAAATGGTGGAAAAAGACCGCTATGATTTTGTCATCGGCGAATATTCTGTAATGGGTCAGTTCATCCATAATAATCCGCTGCTCCCTCCAGTCCGCCGGATTGTCTCTGTTCATGAATGCTATTATCTGGCAAGACTCAAAGCTTGGCGCTACAGCAGTCTTGGACTGGGCAAACTAAAAGAAGCCATAAACCTCAAGGGGCTTAAAAAATACGAATTCGATATGTACAAGCATGCTGATAAAGTGCTCACTCTGACTCACCAGGATAAAAAGAAACTTCTAGATATTTTTCCAGAACTTGATATAGCCGTGGTTCCCCATGGTGTAGATGTGGAAGATTTCTCCTTTTCTGAACATAAAGGAAGAGAAAGAAGCATTGTTTTTGTGGGAAATTACCTGCACTATCCCAATGTAGATGCTGTTCTCTATTTCTACCAGGAAATCTGGCCCCGGATAAAATCCCAGGATACAGAGACAATATTCTATGTGGTTGGTCAGGGTCCGCCGCCAGAGATCAGAAACCTCTCTCAAGATGATGCCGTTATCGTCACGGGGCGAGTCGATGATGTCCGTCCCTACCTGAAAAAAGGACGAGTCTTTATATGTCCGGTGAGGCTTGGGGGAGGATTTAGAGGCAAAATACTGGAGGCTATGGCTGTAGGCACTCCAGTAGTCTCAACATCCTTGGGCGCAGAGGGTGTTCCCGCTATTCAAAGGGAAAACATAATTGTAGCTGATAATCCAGAGGAATTTACTCAAGGTATTCTTGATTTGATGAACGACGATAAATTGTTCGAAAAAATCAGGAAGAAGGCCCGCAAGCTAGTTGAAGAAAAGTTTGCGTGGGAAAAAGGAGTGGAGATTATGGAGGGAGTTTTAGAAAAAATGATGGAAAAAAATCCTTCTTCTAAAAACTAGCCTTGGAGTGGTGAAAATGAAGGTCACAATGATTATTCCGAGTTATTGGGGACGGAAAAAGTCTGAAGGTTGGAGGGAAACAGATGATGTCTATGACCATCCTACTCCTCTTGATGAGAAAGGGACTTTAGGCCGCGTCCTGAAGAGTCTCTCCATTCTCGAAAGCAAAGATTTTAATCTTGTTGTCCTGGGTGTTTCTATAGCTCAGGATATCCAGGGAGAAGTCGAGTCAAAAATATCCTCGATTATAAAAGAAGAAGCCACAAAGGCTAAAACTATTTTTTTCTCTTATTCACACCTGGCAAGCATTCATCAGTATTTAGATAGCCACGGTCAAGAGAAATTCATCCCTCTTTTACGGCTCAGCGGCTACTCGAATGTTCGAAATCTCTGCCTATTCTTAGCTCACCTTTTAGGCTCCGAGGCAGCGGTACTCATCGATGACGACGAAATTTTCGAAGACCCGCAATTCATGGAAAAATCTCTTGAATTTATCGGCAAAAAAATCCAGGGAGATAAAGTGTTAGCAGTTGCAGGTTACTACATCAATCCTGATAATGATTTCTTAATCAACAAAGAAACTGACCCCTGGATGACCTACTGGAATAAGATCAATTGCATGAACCGAGCCTTTAAAGAAATAATAGGCAAGCCTCCAAGGCTAAAGGAAACTCCTTTTGTTTTTGGTGGGAACATGGTTGTTCACCGGGATCTTTTTACATATGTCCCTTTCGACCCGTCCGTTCCCCGGGGAGAGGATATCGATTACCTCATCAATGCCAGGATGTTTGGCTTTAAATTCTACCTGGATAACAAGCTTTCAATAAAACACGGTGCTCCTCCAAAAACCCATCCCACATGGCGAAAGGTTAGGGAGGATATTCTCCGCTTTGTGTTTGAAAAGAGCAAGCTTGACGCTCAAGAACCTGCTCCAGGCATGAGGACTATAACGGCAGAAGACCTTGATCCCTTCCCTGGAGAATTCCTGAGGGAAGATTTACAGGATCGAATCTTCCACTCCAATGTTATGCTGGCAGTTGATTATCTCCGTCAAGGCGACAAAAGAGGGGCTGTGGAATGTATGAACAATATTTTTCTCGCTAAAGCCAAAGCTGCTCCTGAGACAAACTCCTTCCAAAACCTGATCCAGCTGCAAAAAACCTGGAAAAATTTGATGGGATACTTCTCTTCGGAAAAAGTTCGTCAGGAAGTTTACAGACAGCTTCATTATCTGGCAGAGTAAATTCTCGCTCGAGGAAGCTTATTTTCGGCAATTCCCAAAGCCAATCCGATTTCTCGCAGTTTTGCCTGAATTTTCCGGACATTTTCAGGTCCCATACGGATAAGATGCTTCTGGGCTTCACTCAGGTTTTCTAAGGCAGGGTCTGCCATTGCATAAGATATCACCTTAGCTTCTAATAATATGTCTCCTTCAACCACTGGTGACTTAAGCAATTCAACAATGGCCGCGGTCAAAGTCTTATTGAAATCTTCTTCTGGATAACCCAGATCTTTATATGCTTCTTGAATAAGTAGCTTCGATTGCTCATAGAGCTGCACCCATCTTTCGGAATCCAGCGAGCTAAAAACATTCCCTACCAAGTTGTACCGGTCATAGCCTTCGTGATCTACATAATAAAGTCCATCTTTCTCGATTATCTTGAAATTTTCCTCGAGAGTGAAGAAATCAATTTGGGAACGAGGACTTAAGCCGTTGGCGATATTGTCTACAGCACCCACGAATTTGCGAATCAAATTTTTGCTCATCAACCAAGTTGCTGCCTCCGGATGGGATGAAAGTTCTCCGGCCATACTGCGAATTGTGTCATCGCTTTCGTCAAGCCCAACCTGAATTAATCCTGGGGCTTCTTCAATTACAGGCTCTTCTACCAGAACTTGAGCAGGCTGTTCCTTTTGAACTTGCTGAACAAGAGGAATCTTTTCTGGCTTCTCGTAAATGAAAAAATAATAGACTCCCCCAGCTATAGCTATCAAGACGATAATGGTAATTGCTATTGAGGCAACTTTTACTTTTTCTGCCATATTCTCCCTCCTTCTTTGAGATTATTTAAAATTACTTATAACCTTCGCTATAAGTAATGTAGCCAAATTCCCAAAAGAACAAACCATAATAAGTTCTCTCAAGGAACATCCCTCCCGCATTCTCCCACGGGGATGTCCCCTTGAGGAACGTCCTTACAATTCCTGGCTCGCAGGCCTGCTACTAATTTTATTAAATTCTTCAAATTTATCAAAATAAATTTTTGACATTGGACTTCCTACGGAGTATAACCTGATTTTCTTGCCGCTTTGTAGCCAGATCATTTTTTTATCTTCTGTTCCTTCTTTTGTCCATCATTATACTTATTTATATATTTGAAGTCTTTTTTTTATTTTTTTTCTTGAATGAGAGCTTGAAATTTGTCATATTCTAGCCTTGGGCTGCATAAGCATTTCGCTGGCCCGTCCTTGCTCTGTAAAAGATGGCCACGGCAAAAACTCTATTTCTCTTGAATCTTGCTTCCGCTGCTCGAAAAAACCTGAGAATTTGCAGGCCATCTCTTGCTATGTAAAACATAACCTTTTTTAAGAGAGGCCATCATGGGTGGATTATTCGGAGTAGTTTCAAAGGAAGACTGCGTGAGTGATCTTTTCTACGGCACAGATTATCATTCTCATCTTGGAACAACAAGGGGCGGCCTTGCCGTTAAAAATCCAGAGGGACTTATAAGGTTCATTCACAACATCGAGAATGCTCAATTCAGGTCTAAATTCGAACAGGACATCACAAAGATGCACGGCACAAGAGGGATAGGTGTGATCAGCGACTATGACAACCAGCCGTTGCTTATACGTTCACACTTGGGAAAATATGCAATCGTAACTGTTGGTGCAATAAAAAACGCAGATAAACTTGTAAAAAAAGTATTCGGCACAAGAATAATCCATTTTTCAGAGATAATCGGAGAAGAAATCAATCCCACTGAGCTCGTCGCGTCCCTAATCAACCAGGAATTAACTTTTGAGGAGGGGATAATAAACGCCCAAGAAGCAATTGAAGGTTCATGTTCTTTGCTGCTTCTGACAGATAAAGGAGTGTATGCGGCAAGAGACAAGCTGGGGAGAACTCCGGTTGTTATCGGAGTAAAAGAGGGAAGCTTAGCTGTAACACTGGAAACATGTGCCTTTCCCAACCTCGGCTTTGAGATAAAGAAATACCTTGGACCTGGGGAGATTGTTCTAATCACAGAAGAAGGAATTGAGCAGAAAAAGCCTCCGGGAGAGAAGATGCAGATATGCGGTTTCTTGTGGGTATATTATGGATATCCTGCCTCGAGCTATGAAGGCCTCAACGTTGAAAGCGTAAGAAACAAATGCGGCGCTAAATTGGCAAAAAACGATAGCACTAAAATAGACATGGTAGCTGGATTACCTGATTCAGGAATCGGGCATGGACTGGGTTATGCAGGCGAGGCAGGAATACCCTTTAAAAGGCCTTTCGTTAAATATACGCCTACCTGGGCCCGGAGTTTTATGCCCCAGGACCAAACCGTAAGAGATATCATAGCCAAGATGAAACTCATCCCTATCAGGGAATTGATCGATGGCAAGAAATTGCTTTTTTGTGAAGATTCAATCGTCAGAGGAACCCAACTTAAGGACACCATCCAAAGGCTTTATGATTTTGGAGCTCTAGAGGTACATATGCGTCCAGCGTGCCCTCCGCTTACGCATGGCTGCAAATTCCTTAACTTCTCAAGGTCAAAGTCAGAGCTGGATCTTGCAGCAAGAATGGCAATAAAAGAGATAGAAGGAGTGGATGGCAAAGATTTAGACGAATATTCTACAGAAGGCTCTGAAAAATACAAAGGGATGATTAAGCAAATAAGCAAAAGATTAAAACTGACAACACTGAAATATCAAAAGCTAAAAGACCTTGTAGATGCCATCGGGTTGCCGAAAGAAAAAATTTGCACTTACTGCTGGGACGGCGCCGAAATCAAATAACTCGAATCTGGAAATCAAAGTGAATTATTGAATTGGGGCCTGGCCCCATTTATTGGCCCCATTTATTCTATTTTTTAATTCTTAGTCCTTTATATTCAGCCCTGAGGGATAGCTCATTATTTTCTCCAGAAAGCGTAAGAAAAATTTCCATTTCTTGATTCTTCCAGAGGGAACTGTATTCTAGATGACCCAGGCTAACGGCAAGTCCCCAATTGGAGTAATCCTCTTTATATAAATCATTCCGCCAGGTAACGTTGCTGCCCAGGGGCATTCCATGCCTTTCAGTTAACCAATCTTTAATTTTCTTGTAATCACCGATATATTGGCTTTTATGCTTATGCTCTTCTAAAAAAATATATTTTGCTTTGATTAATTTATTTCCCGCAAAAATAAACTCAATCGAACACTCCAAGTCAATTGCTTTTTTCCGGTATCTGATTGTCTCTAATCCATAAGATTTCTCTTGTTGCAAGGGCTCGCCTTCCAATTCTAATACCTGTCTCCTGCTCATTCCCCAACGAGTATCTCTGAAATAATTCTTAAATTTTTGCTTATCTTCCAGACTCTCACCCTCCCCTTTTAAAGTGACAACCTTGGTCACCACAAAAAGCCTCTCAACTACTGCATCCAGTATATAACCCGATTTGGTCATCCCTGACTCATCAGAAGCATAAGAGACATATAGCCATATCTTTTTTACTTTTCCTGCTTCATGGAGGGTGAGGATGGTTCCTTTGGCAACAGTCTCAACGATGGGACTGCTTTTATCTGCCTCAAAATAAATATTGGCTTTTTCGGCGATGACTCTGACCTTTCTTCCGCTGGACAATAGTGGCCCAGAGAGAAAGGAGAAAAATATTATTATAAAGAATATTTTCAGAAGAGCCGCCATTAATTCCTGTCTGGTCTTCATGGGCTTTAGCTTTTAAAAATGTTTAAATTTCCGGCTTAAGAAATTAATTTTCTGCGTTTTGTCGATTATTTTCAACACCAATGATATATATTCACAGTAAATCTAGATAGATACAATCCTCTTTAGAGATGATTTTAAAATTAGTTCAATTCACCCTAAAAGGTGGAACTTCTATGTGATTTCCCCAAGCTTACGCCCTTTGTATTAATTCCATCAATTGCTCAAGACCGCCTACAACATCCCTTCTCAGGTTGATCCTCAGGACTCTCCGCCCCCTTTGTTTGAGGGCCTGGTAATCCCCCAAAGATTGAGCGTTTATCAATTTTCCAAAAGAAAAGTTTG
>Ga0209427_10006379_pt1 | contig 13461 bp, 15 predicted proteins | sample DeeMarSWOR136_30_FD_187465 | JGI IMG/M metagenome (GOLD analysis project Ga0209427, IMG submission 187465) | Marine sediment microbial communities from White Oak River estuary, North Carolina - WOR-1-36_30 (SPAdes) (version 2) | ecosystem: Environmental > Aquatic > Marine > Intertidal zone >... | reverse complement strand
GCAATCTATTTAGCCAACTACAAGTTAAAGGGTGGTGCGCCACCGTGTAATTTATAGGACATATTTTATCTGTCATTGTGAGGAACGAAGCAAATCTCCACGAGCAAGACTCGTGGTCTATCAATTTGCTTTCACATCTTTATGATAGCTCACCAGTCTTGCTGGTGAGATTTTATAGGATATGTAACAAAATTAAGACCTTAAAACTAAATTAAGAAAACCTCCCACCACCAGAGCTGAAAGAATCATAATCAGAGCCGATTTCATCATATTCTTAACACCCAACTCCCGGATCAAAACCACAAAGGTAGCAACGCAGGGGAAATACATGGCTAAAACCACGCTGGCAACGATAAGCTGGGAAAAGCTCAGGTCCAAAGGCAGAAGCATTCCCACCGCAACGTCCTTTCTCAAAAATCCTACGATTAAAGCACCCACCGCCTCCCTGGGTAATCCTAAAATACCGGTTACTACTGGAGCAGTGAGCCTGCTGATAAACTCGATTATGCCCAAAGTGTAAAGAATGTTCACAAAAAAAACCCCTAAAAGAACAAAGGGAACAGCCTCCCTTAGAAAACCCTTGGTCCTGATCCACAATTTCTTCCAGAGGGCACCCGGATAGGGCAACCGGTAGGGAGGGATCTCAACGAAAATCTCCGGGCTTTCCCCTTTCATAATCCGGTTAAGGAAAAGCCCTAAAATAACCCAGACAAAAAAAAGCGTTCCGAATACCATCCCCATTCCCCCGATCCCGGACCTTCCGATCAAACCCACGATCATGGCTATCTGGGCCATGCAGGGAACGCATATGGCCATAAGGGTTGCAGAGATAAACCTCTCCCTTTCTGTCTCCAGAACCCGGGTAGCCAGAGCGCCCGGAACATTACAGCCTAAGCCTAACATCATCGGAACTATAGCTAAGCCGTGGAGACCCAGCCTGTGCATCACGTTATCCACTAAAACCCCCAGCCGGGGCAGATAACCCGAATCCTCAAGAAAGCTTAAAGCCAAATAGAAAGAAAAAACATAGGGCAGAACCATTGCGAGGGGAACGAAAAACCCGGTGGTCAAAAGACCCAAAGATTCAACGAAATCTATCTTCCCGTAAATTAGCTTGCCTATAAGCACATCATGAAAAAAACCTCCAGACCCTAAAGAGGTGGAAAGTTTCAACATCAGAGGAGCCCACAGGTTCTCGAACAGAGGTTCAAAGAGGTAGTTGATTAAACCCTCGCCCACAAGCCTTATTACCCCGAATGTAATCAAAACTATTAAAACAGCCAGGGGTATCCCGGAAACCGGCTTTATCGAGGCATCCTCCAGCCTTTCCAGAAAGGTATGATGGCGATGGGTTATCTTCTGCACCTGGCTGATAATCTCTCCGACTTTCTCCCACCTTTTATCCTCATCGAAGTCTATGGTACCAGATCTGGCATTGAAAAGCTGAGATACCAACTTCCTTATCCCCTCGCCAGTTATCGCGCAGGTAGGTATAACCGGCACCCCAAAAATCCTCGCAAGCTTTTTCACATGTATTTGTATACCGATATGCCTGATCTCATCGCAGAGATTCAGGGCTATGATGACCGGCTTGCCACTTTTCATAAGTTGAAGGGTGAGGTTTAAATTTCTCTCCAGGTTGGTCGCATCCACAATGTTGATCACCAGATCACCGGTTTTGAGCATCTCCACCGCAACCTCCTCAGCCCTGGAATTGGGCTCAAGTCCATAGGTTCCCGGAACATCTATGACCTCGGCTTTTTCATCTCCCCATCTCATATATCCCTTGGTGAACTCAACCGTGGTTCCCGGATAATTGGAGGCGATAACGTTTACTCCGGTGAGCCGTGAGAAAATCACGCTTTTACCCACGTTGGGATTCCCGATCAGAAGTATCCTTTTCATTATCTTTTAACTTTTAAGATGATTTTTCTTGCCATCCCCCTCCCGATGGCCACCTGGAAATTATCGATCCTAACCGTTACCGGACCATTCATAAACTGGGAGCTCACCTTGGTCAGTTTTTTACCTATCCTTATTCCCAGAGATTCCAGCCTCCTGACCATACCAAAGCCACCCTGAATCTCAATCACCCTTCCCGACTCCCCGACTTTTAACTGGGTTAAATCAATCAAGTTCATCCTTTTTAATTAAATTTTAAAACATAACCTATTTTCTGCATTTGCTGCAGTATCCATAAAATTCCAAGCTGTGCCGGATCACCTGAAAATCCTTTCCTTTGGTGCTCTCTTTTTTCAAATCCTCGATTTTCTTGTTCTCGAATTCTGTTACCTTTCCGCATCTCAGACAAACCAGATGACCGTGGTATTTTCCCCCTGCAGTACTCTCATAGTGGCTGTGTGCCTCCCCTAAATCGATTTTGCCCACCAGCCCGGATTTCACCAGAAGATCCAGGGTACGGTATACCGTAGCTCTGGAGACCCTTTTTCTCTTTTTTCTCAAGGAGAAAAGTAACTCCTCCACCTCGAAATGACCCGAGGTGGAGAAGACCTCATCGAATATCACTTTTCTCTCTTTGGTGAAAGACAGATTTTTTGACTTTAAAAATCCCTGAAATCTCTTCTGCTGATTTAGCATAAAATAATATGAGATTTAGTCTCAATCTCAAATATACGTATTTGACAGATTATTTATCGGAATTATTTGAGATTTTATTAAATGACAGTTTTATACTGAGGTCTCTTCAAAATATGTAAAAACGGCAGGCAAAAAACCCATTCTATGATTTGATTTCTACCAATTCGCATTTCCTTCTCCCCAGCCCGAACTCCTCGGCTGCCTCGATCTGCCTTAGTGCATCCTTTTTGTGAATCGCGGTTAAAACATCTTGCCCCTCTTTTAACTCCAGCCCTTCACCTCTGGACTGAGGCAAAGGCTTTGCTTTTCTAATCAGCTCCAATGAGGCAAATTCAACAGCCACGATGTCGTCGGATATCACAATCCCCTGATCCTGGATCACCGGAGTATCGGACATAAGCATGCAGTCGCATTCCGGCTGAACATCGAAGATGAAGTTTATATATAAAACTTTACCAGGCTTGAAGGTGCTCAACACCGCTCTGGTAGCTTCAGCCATTGATACATGAAATCTATCGTAGGAAATCGGAACAGACAACGCTTTCTCCGGACAGACCCTGACGCATCTCCCGCACCTCCAGCATTTCTTATCATCCACCTCGAAAAGGTCCTTCTCCACTTTGATGGCATCCTGAGGACAGTTCTGGGCGCAGATAGCGCAGAAATTGCACAGATCAGAATTCCAGGTCATAATCTCATCTAATTGAAAATGCATCTTACCTCTTCCCCCATCCTTCCAGTCCAGCCCCCTGGGCCTGGGGCTAACGCATCCCATGGCAAGGTTTTTTATCGCCCCGGCATAAGAGGAATCTATGTGCCCCTTAACATGGCTTAAAACCATCATACAAGTTGCATCGTAGATGGCTGAAGGTATCTGCAGCTCCCCCAGTATCTCACCTGCTTTCACCTTGACCGAGTCCAGACCAAAAATACCGTCGGATATTATAACCGGTACCCCTAAGGTTAGCTGGTTATATCCAAAATCGGAGGCGACCTGAAGATACTCGTAGGGCTTAAGCCGGGCAGAATCGGTGGCAAAGGGGCTGGCGCCCACCTTTTTTATCTGATCAACAACAGCTTTAACGAAATTAGGTCTTATCACCGAATGTCCTCCGGGATTGCCCAGATGCATCTTCACCGGAACCAGCTCATCCCTGGAGAAATATCTGGAAAGATCGATATCCTCAAGGGTCCTCTCCAGCCTTCCGATAACCGAACTTTTATAATCGAACCTATCCACCCTGGAATCGATAAAATAGACTTTGGGTTTCATGTAATCACCTCGAAAGATTTTTTCTCACATCATTTCTTGTTTTGAAATATACGAGATGAGTCCTGCATCTGCAGTCGGATGAGCCGAATTTAGGCATAATCACCTTTGCATTTTTTAAAGCTAATGCTTTTTGATTTATCTCGCATTCTGTTTTTTTATTCTCAGGATACAAATAGATATCAACTAGTTCCCCATATTTTAAAAAATAATCAATATGCCAAAAATGCTTCTTCTCTTTTCTCAAATGTCTTTCAATTCTTGATTTCAATCCATTTTTAGCACTTCCTGTGTATAAATAGTAACCCTTTGGGAAAGTATTTCTCCCTTTACTCCCAATATATATGTTCATATTCTTTTTGAGATGGACTAAAAGCTGATAAATTCCCTTTTGAGATTCTTTGACTAGTCCAATTTCAATCATTATATTTTGGTTAAAGCCTGTTTGAGATCCTCTACTAAATCCTCCCCATCCTCTATTCCGCAGGAAAGCCTTACCATACCAGGAACAACTCCTGCTCTTTTCAATGCTTTTTCAGAAAAACCATAATGGGAGGTCAAAACCGGAATGGAAGCTAAGGATTCGACTCCTCCCAAGCTTGTGGCATTTAAAAACAGCTTCAGATTATCCATAACTTTGGTGGCACTTCTTAAATCCAAAACCTCAAAGCAGACCATCCCTCCGAAACCTCTCATCTGGGATTTTGCGAGTTTATGCTGCGGATGGGAGGGGAGACCTGGATAAAAAACCTTTTTGACTCTGGGATGCTTGGATAAAAACTTTGCAATCTTCATCCCGTTCTGATTCTGTTTTTCCACCCTTATGGCTAAAGTTTTTATACCACGCAAAAGAAGAAAGGCACCAAAAGGATCAAGACACCCTCCTAACATCTTCATAGTTTCAACTGCATTTTTTTTGAATTTCTTCTTTCCCACTATAGCTCCGGCGATCAAATCACTGTGTCCTCCCAAATACTTGGTAGCAGAGTGAATCACAATATCTGAACCTATCTTTATCGGGCTCTGATTATATGGAGTGGCAAAGGTGTTATCCACGACTGAGGTTAACCTGTTTTTCTTCGCGATTTTCAGAAGCTTTTTTATGTCAACTATCTTCAGATTGGGATTGGTCGGAGTCTCCACAAAAAAGATTTTGGTGTTTCTATTTATCCATTTCTCTGCTTGATTCAATTTCAAGGGATCAATGAAGTGAACTTTTATCCCCAGACCGGAAAAAAGCTTTTGAAAAAGATGCAAGGTCCCGCCATAGATCGGCTCAGTTGATATTATCTCATCTCCTGCTTTGCACAATGTCAAAACCGTCGTTGCAACCGCAGCCATACCAGAGGATACGACCAGACCAGCTTCAGCGCCTTCCAGAGAAGCAAGCTTTTCCTCAGCAAGCCTCAGGGTTGGGTTACCATACCGGGTATACAGATATTTATCGATTTTACCCTCCTGATATTTTCTAACTTCCTCTGAATCCTTGAACACAAAAGTCGAGGTCTGAAAGATAGGCTCAGAAGCTGAGCCCAAAGGCAAATATTCTTCTTTTTCCCCGTGAATGGCTATTGTGGAAAAAGAACGTTTTTTTGAGCTTTTCATTTAACTTCTCCTCGATCTAAAAGTTGTTTTAAAATTAATCTTAGAGTATAAGCTATAGTTTTACAAATATTAGAACAGCGTAAAACTTTTGCTTTACACTCAAATTAAATCATAAGAAAACTAATACGGGAAGATAAATCAACTAAAAAATCCATCTTATTAACTTGGGTAGCTGCAGGCTTCAGCCTGCGATAAATAGATTCAAAAAAATAACAAAAATGCTATAACCAGAAGATTTATTTAAGAGGACAAAATCAATCCACCCACCTCTGCTCATTCTGGGGAGTAACTTTTATCGCCGATTCCCCCTCAACCGGACATTTGGTCTCACAGATTCCGCAGCCTATGCAAAGCTCCTCTATAACGTAGGGTCTTAAAACCATCCTTTCGGTACCATCGAAATGAACAACCTTTTCCTCTCTGAGCTCGATGGCTTTCTTGGGGGTAGGGCACTGCTCCTCGCAGACTATACATTTCTCGTTCTTATACCAGGGAATACATCTCGACCGGTCAATAAAAGCCAAACCGATTACGGTTTTCTTTTTGGTCTCAAGGTCCAGGGGGTGAATTGCTTGAGTGGGACAGACCTCGGTGCACATGGTGCAGTTATACTCGCAGTATCCATACCTTGCCACCCCAACGGGTGTTAAAAAACTCTCCAGACCACCCTCCAAAAAAGAGGGCTGCAAAAACCTTCCCGAGGTTGAGCAGATCCGGATGCATTTGTGACAGCGAATACAGCGATCCAGAAACTCAGGTTCTGGTCTTGATCCAGGTGGTCTTACCAATCCCATCCTGTTGTTCTGATCCTGATAACTGGTTTTGAGGATCCCAACGGAAAAAAGACCAGCTACAAAAGAGGACAGGAAACCACGTCTTGAAAGGTCAAATTTCAGATTCCTTCTTTCTCCTGAGAAATTTATCGAGGTGACCTCTGCTGGACAATCCTTAATGCAGTTCCAGCATAGGATGCACTCTGTATCTTTGGTGGATTTGAAATCACCTTCTATAGCATCCATCTTGCAAACTTCTGTGCAGTCTCCGCACAGGGTACACTTCTCAGAAACCCTTCTTCGAAGGAGTTGAAACTTTGAAAAAAAAGCATACAAAGCACCTAAGGGACAGAGGTTTCTGCACCAGAACCTTCTGGATAAAAATTCCAAAGATATTATGGCTAAAAGTATCAAAAACACCCAGCCGGAAAACCTGAAAAAAGTAAGCTGGATCGGAAGAACAGTTGAGGAGAAAAAACCTTGAAGCTTAAGCAAAAAATCCTGAAACACATCCATTCTAAACCATATCCCGAAAGCCTCAGCTAAAAAGAAGTTAGCCATGGGCAAAATGGATAAGGTAAAACTTCTGCTTAAAAGGGATATGGGATCCAAAAACCAGACCAGCTGGGAGGAGAACAAAACCCCGATCAGCAAAAATATTAAAACATAATATTTCAAAGTTCGAAGCTTGGTTATGCTTTTCCCAATTTTACTTTTACTTACATAACTAATCCCATCCAACAAAGTCCCCAGGGGGCATACCCACCCACAGAAAACCCTCCCCAGGGGAATGGTCAAAAGTATTAAAATCAATGCCGGTAAAAATGTATTGATAAAAGCGCGCGAGGATAAAATGGAGGAGATTGCAATTAGTGGATCAGCCCTCAGGAAAAGATCAACCGGAATAACAGACTTCAAGGGGTAGCTTGCGGAAAAGAAAAGATAGGTAAAAAATAAAAAGAAAAATATCTGGGCGATTCTTCTTAGAGTTCTCATAGAGAAGCATCCCTTTTTCAGGAGAGGATTTTTTCTTCAATCCAGAGTCTCTCTAAGTTTATCTCCCCTAAATCAAGTTGTCCTCCCAATTTGACAAACCCTAAATCAGAGGGTTTAATATCAAAAAGGGTTGCACCATAAGCATCAACCGAGGCTATGTTCTCACCCACAACAATTGTATCCAGCCTTTTGACATCCTCCAGGCTTCCTCCCTGGGGACCGTTTCTTAAAAGTACTCTCACCCCATCCAGAATCGTCAGTCTGGGTCTTACGAAGTTGGAGAGATCGGCTAAATACTGATCTATGTCCCAGTGGATTTTACCCCGATTTCCTCCCATTATTCCCATAAGGTTTTTCATCCCCAAAGTCAAACGGGTAAGGCCGTGATGCTTGGCAATTGGCAAGTTGATCAGAACATCGCAATCCAAAGCTGGCTTGTAAAGGTCCCAGGATTTCAACTTAACTCCTTCTGGTAATTTGGTATTGACAAAGCCAAAATCCACCACATAGCTCACCTCAGCTCCAGCCTCAGAAGCAGCCTTTTTTATCCCGGAGTTCTCATAACATCTTTTGGCAGTGTTGCAGGGATTATCGAAAACCTTAACCTTTTTTGCACCTGCCTCAAGACACAGCCTCACCACCTCAGCCACAACCTCCGGATTGGTATCGGCTGCTTGTTCGGGATTTCTGTCCCAGCCGATATTGGGTTTGACCACAACGATATCCCCTTTTGAGACAAACCTTTTCATCCCACCTAAAAGCTCTAAAGCTTTTCGGGTAAGTGCCTCTGGAGATCCATCTTTAGCAACAGCTAAATCCGGAAAACCCTCCTTTTCGATCTTGGCTAAACCATCTTCGACATCAGAAGTTAAAAAGGGGGTGGTAGCTGCTAAACCGATTGAACTTTTTATGAAATCTCTTCTTGTAATCTTGCTCATGAAATGCTCCGATTAATCTGACATCTGAAAAGATTAAAAAAACACCTGCATTATACTATCCTGAAAAAAATCTTAAAGTTTTTATTTTCATTATTGTAACAGTAAAAAGAATCAAAAAACGATTAAATACTTCTTTGGTTCAGTAATAGAAAACATAATTAAAAGCTATCCCACGCTCAGCCAGGGGAATAACCTGGATAAAAGATCCGCAAAATAGGAAAATGAATTAGTAAAGATCAAAAGACCAATCCCGATCAAAAACACCCCGCTTATTATCTCGATCACGCCAAAATATCTTTTTATCCTCTGAAAAACCCGCAGAAAGGTGTTAAAGCCAATTCCCGCGATAAAGAATGGAATGCCCAAGCCTAAAGAATAAAAAGCTAAAAGTAAAATGCCCTGTCCCACACTCTCCTTGACAGCAGCCATTCCTAAGATCGGTGCCAGAATAGGCCCAACGCAGGGGGTCCATCCAAAAGCAAAGGCAAAGCCGATCAGAAAAGAGCCTAATACCCCGAAAGACTTTTTACGTAAGTGAAACCTCTTCTCGTAATTCAGAAACGGTATTTTGAACACTCCTAAAAGGTGCAAGCCAAATATGATAACTATCACCCCTGCTATTTTATTAAATAAAGAAAATTTATGAGCTAAAAAGAAATTTCCTAAAAATGTGGAGGAAGCGCCCAACAAAATAAAAACAACCGAGAATCCTAGGATGAAAAATAAAGAATTCATTGCCACTTTCTTTGTTACCCTGGCTTTTTCAGCCTTGTCCTTCATCTCCTCGATTGATACACCGGAGATAAATGAGAGATACCCGGGGATCAAAGGCAGAACGCAGGGGGAGATAAATGAGATTAGTCCTCCTAAAAAAGCGATAAATACGGTGATATCTTTTACCTCAGCACCCAATACAATCCTCCAAGTCTATATTATTAATACGGAAGGGCTTTTGAAAAATTTACCAAGTAAAAGGGACCAAATGAACGAGACATTAGTGTTATCAAAACAGAAGAGGGCTTTTGAAAGTATAGGTTTGCCCGCTTAATTAAGATTGATATATTTCTTTACTTTTGATTAAAGCTTTAATTTTATACTAAAAAAGATTTTTGTAAACTTAAGGTTTTAAACTCCAACTAAGAGTGACTTTTAAATAAAATCTAAAGCTCCTCCAATCCCTTTTTTATCTCCTCCTCTAAAATCTTTCTATCGATCATAGAAACGATTTTTTCAGCTACCTTGGAAGAGATTCTCTCAAGCAACCTATCTGTCATCTCCTTGTAATCGGAATCCGAAAGACCCACTTCGACTGAAGTTGATTTTTGTTCAGATGACTTACTCTCCGGGGAATCATCGAATTTCAGCTCGGAGTAAATCATGCCCTGGGCAGAGGAATCGGTGTCTTCTCCTTCCTTTTGATTGAAGATGAAGTTGTCAAAACCCTTGTTTTGAGAATTCAATTCCTTACCCTTAATTCCTTCACCTTCATCTTGCGAAAAGATATTTATCTTTTGAGTTTGACTCAAAGTTACCTCATCCTCCGACTTCACTTTGGTTTTCTCCACATCCTTAGATTTCTCCGGCATAACCTCCCCGAACTCCTTTTTCATCTCTGAGATGAACCAGTCGTAGCCGTGGGTTTGACCTTTAGGTCTTTCCTCTTTCACAGAAGAGGCTTTCAAATCAAAGAAAAGCTCCACCTGAGTAAGAAGCTCCTTGGGGGTGAAAGGTTTGAGCACAAACCCGTCAGCTCCTAAGTCCTTGAATCTCCCCTGTTTTTTAACCTCGTTGGTTCCCAGAAGAACGACCACCGGGATCTCTTTTAGATCATCCTGGCTTTTTATCTGTTCGCATATTTTCTCCCCATCCAGATCCGGCAGGTCATGATCCAAAAAAACAAGATCAGGCTTGGTCATCTTAACGAGCTCCAATGCCTCGGTACCCTTGCTGGCACACAGAACCTCGTATCCCTCTTGACTGAGAAGGGATTCAGCCATGCTCCTTATGGCTGGAGAATCGTCAACAACCAGAATTTTCTTTGGCATAGCACCCTCCCTCTTTAGCGCTGGCAAAGATTTACGCCATTTACTCCTCTGAAAGTATATGGCTGGCTTTCTCTAAGATCTTCTTCTCCTGTTTGGACAACCTATCGTATCCCACCCTGTTTATCTTATCCAATATCTGATCAACTCTTTTCATTAAATCCTCTGATTCCTCCTGTTTCTTCTGAAGTTTTTTCATCTTCCTTTTGTATCCGATGTCTTTGAAAAACCTGAAAAACCGGGATAATCTCCAGTCGGATTTGATATAAAGATACCCCACCACCATTCCACCCAGATGGGCGAAATGCCCGATCCCATCCGGAGTATATCTTATCGAGGCTATAAGCTCGAAGACCGCGAAGAATATAACCAAATATTTCGCTTTTACCGGGAACAAAAACCAGATATAGATTATGCTGTCCGGAAACAACAGAGCATAGGCTACTAAAATCCCGAAGATTGCGCCCGAGGCTCCGATGGTTGGAATATTCGAATTAATCGAGAGGATCAAGGTGAAAAGTCCTGCTCCAATGCCGGTTATGAAATAGTATTTCAAAAACTCCCTGGTTCCCCAGCTCTCCTCCACCGCTCTTCCGAACATCCACAACACGAACATATTAAAAAGTATGTGGAAGAAATCACCATGCAAGAACATGTAGGTGAAAAGCTGCCAGATAAAGCCTTTTTTCACCAGGGTGGGGGTAAGGCCAAAAGGGGTGATGAGTTTATAACCAGCCAGCATCAAAAGCCAGACCACGGCATTGGCTATAATAAGCCACTTAACCCCCTTGGTCCACCTTCGTCCTCCCCAGGAGTATGTTCTATAGTAGTAGCTCATTTACCTATTATACGTATCGGTTAAATCAAAGATTACCTGATAATTTGGATCCGGATTATTTAAATGTTTATAAATGATGCGAGTTATCGACAGTTTCAATCCATACAATTAACACCAATAAAAGACAAAAAAACGATGGTTACCATCAGCGGTGACTAAATTCCCCGCACTATAATTAAAAATAAAAAACAAAATAGAGGTGGGAATTCATCCCGCCTAAAATTAAATTCTTACAAAAAGAAAGGCATAAGAAAAACACTTGTGTAATTATATTTTAAAAGTAAATTATTATTTGATTTATTTAGAATTATTTATTTATTGAAATGGAGTAAATATGACTACACACCACAAATTGATTATTGGAAATTGTATGAAAATGGAAGAGATTGCAGATGATAGCGTTCATCTAATGTTAACTTCTCCTCCATATTTCAACGCACCCTTCGATTACAAAGGATTATTCAAAAGCTACGGTCAGTATTTGGGCGTCCTAAAGAAGGCTGCAAAAGAAGTATTTAGAGTTCTCCAAAAGGGTAGAATTGCTGTTCTTGATCGAGTATAAAACTCTATTAAATAATTCAAATGAATATTAATAATCAATCACAATATTGCAAAGAACAGATTGAAAAAATGTTAGAACGTTCCCAAACTAAAATCATTTTCCCTCTAATAACCTTAGGACTAATTAAGGAATATAAAGAAAAAGGCAAAGATATCTTTTCTGATAGTGATATCAAAAAGCTATATAAAGCCACAGTTAATGAAATGAAGAGTTTCCTAGAGCATGATTTGCATATAGGTGGCAAATATTATGATGCCTACCCAACGCGTAATTTACCTAAGTATAAGGTCTTAAAGGTTCTGGGAGATAAGAATTTTCAACTTCTTAAACCCTATACAACAGAAGCATCGATTTTACTCAAATGGATTCCTCTAAGAATCAAGAAATTTATCAGTGATAAATTAACTCTAATTCCACGTTTAGGAAACCGCAATTACCGAATGAAGATATCTGAAGACAAAAACAAGTTCACCCAATTAATTCTAAAAAACATAGATCGAAGCCCTGTTAATTTTGAAATTTTTTGCTTTGCTATTATCAAAGTACACCTGGAAAAATTTGCTTGTAAAATTTATCGTGATACTAGAACATCTGCACATGATAGAGGTGTGGATTTCTCAACAAATTTTGGAGTAGTATATCAAATAAAAAAACTGAAAGTTATAAACAAAAAAATTGCAGAAAACGTTTATTCAGAATTGAAGGCAAATTTCGACAAGGAGAGAATAGATGATGGTAAAGTTATTTTAGTTATTGATGATATATCAAAATCCATCAAAAACTACCTTATAGATATGAAAGTGCAGTCTATTAGTAAAAGAGATTTGCTTCGTTTATCAAGTGAAATTGAAGATGTAGAAGACAGAGAAAAAGTTTTAAGAATTATTCATGAAGAATTTAGAAGAGAATATGCGAGTGATATATGAGAAAATTAATCTCAGGAAAAGACTACAATTTTCATATAGTTGTTGATCAAAGGCAATTCTACATCGAAGCGATTCATATTAACTCTACTCGATTTTCTTTTATTAATAATCTAAACCCGATTTTGTCCGAGATCGATATTGATATAAATGATGCTAGGGTTTCAGAATCTCAATGGGATATTCCTATTAGAAAAAGCAAGGCTTACTTTAAACAAACGGTGGAGTTTTTATCAGATAAATACTTTCGTAATTACATAGAGAAGACATTAACTGATGATAGAGAATTAAGCGAGTGGGTGAATTTTAAAAACAAAATCTGATTTAAAAATTTCAAGCTTTGTTTATGGTAAAACTATAAGTTATCTCAGCTGTTTTCTCCAGCATCGCTTTAACCGAACAAAATTTTCCCAATGAAAGCTCGATTGCTCTTTTTACCTTCTCCTCTTTAAGGTCTTTGCCTTTAAAATTATATTCCATATGTATCTTTGTTAAAACCTTGGGATGTTTCTCTGCTTTTTCAGATTTCAAAGAAACTTCCAGACCAGAAAGCTCCTCTCTCATCTTCTTTAAAATAAAGACCACATCCACAGCAGTACAGCCAACCAGGCTCACTAAAACCAGCTCCGCGGGCCTGGGACCTTTGTCCTCACCACCGGATGCTTCGGGCATGTCAATAAGAATTTTGTGACCTGACTCAGCCTCAACCTCAAAACTCATTTTCCCATTCCAGATTATTTTCGTAGCCATTTTCTCAGATACAAATAATTATTGAGTTAATATATCAAAAGGTAATTCCATTAGTCTTGCACCTTGACCCTTGTATTTTGAATCTTGCATCTTTTCCCTTGACCCTTGACCCTATAATAGCCTGACATGCTCCTTATAAATACACCTGTCCATAAGAACGGTAATG
>Ga0209427_10006378_pt1 | contig 13461 bp, 12 predicted proteins | sample DeeMarSWOR136_30_FD_187465 | JGI IMG/M metagenome (GOLD analysis project Ga0209427, IMG submission 187465) | Marine sediment microbial communities from White Oak River estuary, North Carolina - WOR-1-36_30 (SPAdes) (version 2) | ecosystem: Environmental > Aquatic > Marine > Intertidal zone >... | reverse complement strand
ATAATTGATAATAGTATCGCTAATAAACAAAAATTCGTATCTATGGCTTTAAAAACTCTTTCAGACGACATTAATAATGAAATACAGAAATTAAGACAAGATTTGGATAAAGTTATTAATAAAATCGTAACAGAATTTTTAAAAGATCGTAAAAATTTGGAAAAAAGCGTTATTGAGAAATTGGGGTTTGATTTTTAATGGTTGACGATCAAAAGATACATATTATTGGAAATGAGGATACAGTTTTACTATTTGGTCTTTTAGGAATAGAAGGTACAGTTATCAAAAAGGATGATAATTTCCTAGATATTCTAAAATCTTTATTAAATAAGCGGGAAATAGGGATTCTAATTATTTCTATGAATTTACATACAGATATTCTTGAATATTTGATAGATTTAAAGTTAAATAGTAAAAAACCACTTATTCATTTTTTACCAAATGTATTTCAAGAAGGTATTGAAAATGATTACATTTTTCGAAATAAAATTTTCGATTCAATAGGTGAAATAATATCTCAAAAAGAGGATTTAGTGATTCGGAAGAAAGGGCAATAAAAGAACAATTTGGAAAATTAGGTCTATATTTCATAGAACAAGCTAGAGAAGAGATTAAAAAGATAAACGAACAGACTTTATTTCAAAAAGCGGATATTAGCAAAAAATATAGAGAACAATCCGAAAAACACTCAAATCAAATAAAAAATCACTTTATTGAATCTTACAATCAATCACTAAATACTATACTATCATCAACTCTATTAGAAATAAAAGAAGCGTTTCTAAAATTGAAAAATGGCCTTCTTGAAGAATTAATAGATGATATATATGTCTTAATAAAGGAAACAATTGGAAAAAATTATGATAAATATGTTAATTTTTTAATAGATACTTTAAAGCGGATTAGCACTAATTTCGATAAAAGCCAAAAGACTACTATTTTATTTGATTCCGAGGATTATTCTTATTTCTTAGACCATTTCGATGAAATTCAAAATTTCTTCGGTTCAAAAATCGAATTAAAACAAATTGAAGAAAATATTGCTGGTGGCTTTAAAATTATGTCTAAGGGGGGTTTAATATATTACGATTTCTCCCTAAATAATTTAATTGAGCAAAAGTCAGCCTCCATCCAGATTGAATTTTCAAAATTCATGTCTGATACTGAGATTAAAAAATTAGAGAATAATTTTAGCGAGTATATTCAAAATAAAAAACTTGAAATACAAAAATATTTAACAGAATATGACAGAATCTAACCTTGGCTATATAACTGGAATAAATGGATCTTTAATTGAGATAAGAGGTTTCGAAAACCAGGTCAGACTTCACGATCTAATTAGAGTTTCTGAAGAAAATATTTTAGGTGAGGTCATTCAAATATATTCAGATTATGTAGTTGCTCAATGCTTTGAAAGTACTACAAATCTAAAATTAATGGAACAAGTTATAGATCTTCAAGAACCACTTTCGATGGAGTTAGGTCCGGGGCTTTTAGGTAATATTTTTGATGGTATTCAAAGACCCTTGCGACAAGCATTTCTAAAATTAGAAGATGGTAGATTACAGAAAGGAATTAAATTTTCTTCCTTGTCAAGAACTAAAAAATGGCATTTCATTCCTTCAAGGAAAGAAAATGATGTTGTTGAAAGTGGTGATATAATCGGAAGTGTACAGGAAACTTCATTATTAGAACATAAAATAATTGTCCCTCCGTATAATTCTGGAAAATTGTCTTTTATCGCAAAGGAGGGAGATTATTTAATAGCTGATGAGATTTATAAATTAAAAAAAGGGAATGAAGAAAAATCTTATTCAATGATGCAAAAATGGTCAGTCATTAAAAGTCGACCATATTTACAAAGGATAAAACCAGAAATTCCATTAATTACTGGGTTACGTGTAATTGATTTGTTATTTCCCGTGGCAAAAGGGGGGACTGTTGCTGTTCCAGGAGGTTTTGGGACTGGTAAAACTGTAATCCAGCAGTCTTTAGCTAAATGGTGCAATGCAGATGTAATCGTTTTTGTTGGATGTGGGGAGAGAGGAAATGAGATTGCTGATGTATTAAAACAATTTACTGAGCTTATCGACCCTAAAAGCGAAAGACCTCTTTTAGAACGTATAATTCTAATTGCAAATACCTCGAATATGCCAGTTTCTGCACGAGAAGCCAGTATTTTTTCGGGGGTTACAATTGGTGAATATTATCGCGATATGGGATATGATGTAGCAGTATTAGCTGATAGTACTTCACGGTGGGCAGAATCTCTAAGAGAAATTTCAGGTCTTCTAGAAGAAATGCCGGCAGAAGAAGGTTATCCTGCATATTTGCCATCAAAACTCTCCAGTTTCTATGAACGAGCTGGAGTTGTTAAAGCTTTAGGTAAAAATCCCTCAGGTCAAGAAATTAAGGGATCATTAACCATAATCGGATCAGTCTCTCCTCCAGCAGGAGATTTTAGTGAGCCGGTAACGGCGACAACGAAGCACTTTGTCCAAGCATTTTGGGCGCTCGATGCCAGCTTAGCATATTCAAAACATTACCCTGCAATAAATTGGCTTAATTCTTATTCAAACTATCCTGATAATTTTTCAGACTGGTGGTATGAGCGAGATATTGATTGGCCTGAAATAAATGCAGATTGGTTCAAATGCCGGGTACAGATAAATGAAATTTTATCAACTGAAAATGAATTAAAATATATAACGCAGCTGATTGGAGAGGAGAATTTACCAGAAGATCAACAATTAATTTTGTTTATTGCAAGGCTAATTAAAAACGGATTTTTAATCCAGAATGCATTTGATAAGATAGATAGTTATACTAATGTGCAAAAATTATTAGCAATGGTTAAACTAATAATCTTATTTTACCAAGAATGTGTTACCCTTTTAAATCAGGGTTTTATAATTGAAGAATGTAAAAACCTTAAAGCCGTAAATAATATTTTGAGAATCGCTCAATCCGTTTCTAACGAAAATATAGATCTTATAACTAAATTTAAAGACGATTTATTAAAAGAAATAGATTACTTAAAGTTATCACATGGAGTGTCTAGTAAATAATGAGTATATCATACAAGAAAATAAAACAACTTGTAGGCCCACTACTATTTCTAAAGAACGAACACGATGTAAAATATGGTGAAATTGTTAAAATCCAAACGAAAAATAATGTTAACCGTACAGGTCAAGTAGTAAAAATAAATGAAGATTTAATTGTTATCGAAACTTTCGAAGATACATCCGGGTTATCTTCAGAAAACGCCGAAATCGTTTTTACGGGGGATATTTTCAAAATAAATATATCTAACGATATGATTGGAAGAACCTTCAATTCTTTAGGGAAACCTATCGATATTAAGACAAAAAAGTTTTTAGAATCTGAGATTTTAACAGATGTTGAGCGAGATATTGATGGAAGCCCAATAAATCCATTTGCAAGAGAATATCCATCCGAAGTTATTCAAACAGGTGTATCTGTAATAGATGGTTTATTTACTTTAGTAAGAGGGCAAAAACTACCTATATTCAGCGGACAAGGTTTGCCCCATAACAAATTAGCTGCGCAAATTGTTACTCAAGCAAAGGTTTTAGCTGAGGAACCTTTTTTAATCGTATTTTGTGGGATTGGAATAATTCAAGACGAGGCCTTGTATTTTATCAACCGCTTTCAAGAAAGTGGAAGCATACAAAATATCATTTCATTCATAAATTTTGCTGAAGACCCAATTATGGAGAGGTTATTAATTCCAAGAGTCGCTTTAACAACTTCAGAATATTTCGCCTTTGATAAAGGTATGCACGTTCTTGTTATTTTAATTGATATGACAAATTATGCGGAAGCATTAAGAGAATTAAGTTCCGCTAAAGAAGAGATACCGAGTAGAAAAGGATATCCTGGATATTTATATTCCGACTTTGCATCAATTTACGAGAGAACGGGAAAAATTAAGGGTAAGAAAGGATCAATTACCCAGATTCCCATGCTTACAATGCCAGATGATGATATTACACATCCAATACCAGATTTAACTGGATATATTACTGAAGGACAGATTGTTCTTAACAGAGGATTACATAAAAAAGACATCTATCCGCCAGTTGCTGTATTACCATGTCTGTCACGGTTGATGGATAGAGGTATTGGTAAGGATAAAACTCGGGAGGATCACGCAGATGTTTCAAACCAGCTTTATGCTGCATATGCAGAGGGATGTGATCTCAGAGATTTAGTAGCTATCGTAGGAGAAGATGCTTTATCTGATAGAGATATAAAGTTTTTAAAATTTTCAGATGAATTTGAAAAAAGATTCGTAACCCAAGATTCTCATGAGAATAGAAGTATTGAAAAAACCCTTACAATTGGATGGGAATTACTCTCAGGCCTGCCAAAATCTGAACTTAAAAAAATAGATGAAAAATACATTGAAAAATACTATCCAAAATCTGAAAGAAAAGAATAATTATGACTGAAAAAATAATTGAGGGTGTAAGCCCAACAAGAATGGATTTATTGGAAATTCGAAAAAAATTAATCCTTGCAGAAAAAGGTCATAAACTATTGGAAGAAAAACGAGATGCTTTAGTTGAGAGATTCTTTGATATCATAGATAAAAAAAATGAGCTATCAAAAGAGTTAGACGAAGATTTCAAAGATGCATTCTTATCGTTGATACAAGCTCAGATGATTTTAGGAGAAAGTAAGGTTGAATTATCTGCAAATTTAGTTGAAGATATTGGGGAAATCTCATTTGAAACTGACAACATTATGGGAGTAAAAATACCAAAGATAAATATACAGAATTTAAAACAGGAGATTAAACCATCTTATGGTTTTTTTGAAACATGTTCGAAACTAGACGATGCACAAAAGAATTTTTATAATATTTTAAACAAATTAATTCATCTGTCCGATCTTGAAGCTGGAATAAAATCTCTAGCAGTTGAAATAGAAAAAACTAAAAGAAGAGTAAATGTGCTGGAAAATAATTTGATTCCAAAATTAATTGCAACTCGGAAATATATAGAGATGCAACTCGAAGAAAGAGAACGGGAGGATTTTCTTAGAAGAAAAAGAATCAAAGCTATACTTGAATCAAAAAAAATATGATATGACTAAATTAGAAGAAGATCAAATAATTGGGAGGTTTTTTGATACACCTGAGAAGAAAGCAAAATGGTTAGTTCGAATAAAAATAGCTTATATTCTTTGGTTAGTTTTTTTAATAATAGGTATCCTTTCTTTGTTGGTTTGGTATTTGTTAAAATGAAAAAAAGAAGAAAAAAGGATTAGACCTCTTTTCCCATTTGCCAAATTGCCTTTATGGCTAATAGTCCAACAGCAGGAGCAACAAATATTGCTAGACATATCGAGATACCAGCTAATAAGGCTCCTATCCATGGTCCAGTAATAAGACCCGTCCAGCCCCAAAATGCACCGGCCATAACCAGAAGAGCGATCCCTGCCATTAAAAAGCTAGGTCCTTCTTTAGAGGTAATTGTTCCCTTGCCTATAAATGCCAGTATTCCTACTATAGCACCTATAATTACTAGAAGCCATATTACCCAGCCACCAGTTTCTGTATAAATGAATGTTTCTTCACCTTCGGCTTCCATAGTATAAGCAGTATAAAGGCCAACCAATAATGCAATAAGTATTCCAATTAGAAATGCCCAGCTTCCAATTTTAGTATACATATCTTTCGCCATAACCTATTCTCCTCCACCATCAAGAGAGTTGTCTTTTTGAAATAAAAGCAAGTTTATAAATTTTTCTGGATTTTTTACTAAAAGAAACATTGATAAATCCATCTGTAATATAATAATATAAATATTCATGCAGTGTTTACCGTGAAAGAAACAGAAATTGAAAATCAAAATAAAGAAAAAACTAAAACTAGTGAAAAAAAGAAAAAGGAAATGCTAACTATTGAAGAGTGGATAAAATTACAGAAATTTAAAACAACAGAGGAAATTAAGGTTCCTGATCTTTTGTTAGATCAGGTGATTGGTCAGGATAAATCAGTTGAAATTGTTAGAAAAGCTGCCGAACAAAAACGACATGTTATGTTAATAGGAGATCCAGGAACTGGAAAATCTATGGTTGCTAGAGCAATGACAGCTTTTCTTCCAAAAGAGGAACTTGAGGATATTATAGCTTATCCTAATGCCGATGATTCAAATACTCCACATATCCGAGTAGTTCCTGGTGGAAAGGCAAATGACATTGTTAAAGCTCAAAGAGATGAAGCTAAGAAAAAAAAGGAACAGCAAAGTAGCATGATTGTGACAATAGTTTTTATGATTATTGCGCTTTCAATTTTTGCAGCTATTGCACCTGCTATGACGGCAAACGGTTTCGATCCTAATCAAGTTCAAATTCAATGGGCTTTAATCGGAATTATTGTTGCTTTTATGATTTTTCTAATATTTTCGAGAGGAGCATTAACTCAACGGAGAGAGCTGCAACAGGTTCCTAAAATACTTGTTGCCCATGAAAAAAAGGATTCACCTCCATTTGTAGATGCAACAGCAGCACATTCCGGTGCTCTATTAGGAGATGTTCGTCATGATCCATTTCAATCTGCAGGTTTAGAGACACCTCCACATCAGTTAGTAGAAGCAGGAGCAATACATAGAGCACATAAAGGTGTGCTTTATATTGATGAAATTAACACTCTAAATCTACCATCTCAGCAGCATTTGCTAACAGCAATTCAAGAAAAAAAGTTTCAGGTTACAGGGCAGTCAGAACGAAGCTTTGGAGCAATGGTAAAAACTGAGCCTGTTCCATGTGATTTTATTTTGGTTTCAGCTGGTAATCTTGACGCATTAAAAGGTATGCATCCAGCATTACGTTCTAGAATTAGAGGTTATGGTTATGAAGTTTATCTAAATAGTAATATGGATGATAATGAGGATAATAGAAATAAGCTTATTCGTTTTGTTGCTCAGGAAGTAAAAAAAGATGAAAAAATACCTCATTTTACTAGAGAAGCTGTGGGTGAAATTATTCATGAAGCTCAAAGACGAGCTGGAAGAAAAGGAAAACTTTCATTGCGTTTAAGAGAACTTGGTGGACTAATTCGAGCTGCAGGTGATGTTGCCTTTGAATCTGGTGATAAGATAGTTACAGTTGATCATGTATTAAAAGCAAAGATTATTGCAAAATCACTTGAACAACAAGTTGTTGATAGAGCAATAGAGCAAAGAAAGGATTATCGTTCTTTTAAAACAATGGGTCATGAAGTCGGAGTTGTTAATGGACTTGCAGTTCATTCAGCAGATCCATCAATGAGTGAATTTTCGGGTTTGGTATTACCAATTGTTGCAGAGGTTACACCTGCTGGCTCTGAATCTGAGGGAAAGGTTATTGCTACTGGAAAACTTGGAGAAATAGCAAAAGAATCAGTTCTCAATATTTCTGCAATAATTAAAAAGTACATGGGCAAAGATATCACAGAACACGATATTCATATTCAGTTTATTGGAACTTACGAGGGACTTGAGGGTGATTCTGCAAGTATATCAGTTATAACTGCAGTTATATCAGCTATGGAAGGTGTTCCTGTGAGACAAGATACTGCTATGACTGGTTCTCTTAGTATAAGGGGAACAGTTCTTCCAATTGGAGGTGCTACTGCAAAAGTGGAAGCCGCTGCAAAAGCAGGTATTAAAAGAGTTTTGGTTCCAAAATCCAATTTAAACGATGTTTTAATAGAAGATAATTTAAAAGATAAAATTAAAGTTATTCCTGTTGAAACCTTAACCGATGTTATAGATAATACCCTTAGTGGTCCAGGTAAAGAAAAACTCCTTCAAAAGCTAAAAGCTATGAAACCCTTAATAATAACAGGTAAAGTTGAACTTGAATCAGAGAAAAAAATTACCGCTAGTCAACCAGTAGCAAAACAAAAAGAAAAATAATCATCATTTTTTAACAATACTAATTAATTAACGTTTTATATCTTGCAATGTATTCTTTATTTGTATTGATTATGAAAGCTTTATTTATTGGTCGTTTCCAACCATTTCATAATGGACATTTAAAAATAATAAAAGAGGCTTCTAAAAAATATAGTGAGATTATAATTGGAATCGGTTCTCCCCAATATAATCATACTTATGAGAATCCTTTTACAAATGATGAAAGGAAACTTATGATAGAAAGATCATTAAATGGAGTTGGTATTAAAAATTATAAAATCTTATCTATTCCTGATATTCACAATCCACCTAAATGGGTAGATCATGTTTTATCAATTATCTCTGATTTTGATGTAGTTATTACTAATAATGATTTTACAAAACAATTATTTTCAGAGAAAGGGTATATTATAAAAGAAACACCTCTATATAACAAAGATAGATATTCAGGGGAAGTAATTCGAGGTAAAATATTAAATGATGAAATTTGGAAAGATTTGGTACCAACAGAGGTTTCTAAAATAATAGATAAGATAGATGGAGTAAACAGAATTAAGCAAACGTTTAATAGATAAATCTTAGATTATCTCTTTTTAAAGATTTTTTTTAGCCACTTTTTTTCTTTTAAAGAATCAATAAATCCTGCAAAGAAAAGAATTATTGAAGATAGAATGCAAAGATAAAAACCAATACCTAATCCCCAGGATGAAACCATTGAAGTCGTTTCACCATTTGGTAACATAACATCAAGGTTTGCTTCACCGTATAAACCTCCCAAGGTAAGTTCAGTTATCTTGGACATCCCATAAGAATAAGCAAAGGAGACTAAAAGTAAAAATATAATACTTGCTGAAATTAGAACTAAAAAATATCGTTTTCTTAAAAGAATGTTTGGAATAAAGCTTATGCTAAGCAATATTATACCTGAATATATTATCAATAAAAGAATACCAAGAAAATTTGTAAAAATCTCTGGCAATGTAGCCAGTTCAAGATATGTTCCTTCTTCGTATGTTACCTTTTCTATCATAGTACCAGAAACAATGAACATTTCAGTATTTTTATCAGCAATTGGTGTGCTACTATGACCATTTAAGGTCCACCAAGGTTGAAATATTGCTAGAAATACAAGAGCTAAAGCTAATAATTTTAGAAATGTATTCAACGTAAATCTCTTTATTAAAAGCAATACAACAATTTCACCTATAAATACCAAAACAAGTCCACAAACAAACGTTGGAAGAAGCGGTTTTATTTTTGTAACAATGTTAATGTCCTTATTGCTGCTCAAATCCACTATTTTCTTCCCTACCAATTTACCGTTAGAATGTGCTTTAATAATGTATTCTCCAGGTGGTAAGGTTAAGACTTTGTCTGAAGAGATAGATTCATACAATGTTTCCCCATATCTCATAACATCAATTTTGAGATCCTCATCTTGGACTAGATTTCCTTGCGAATCAAGCAATTTAGTATTTAGATCAAATAAAGCTGAAAATTTGATATTTGCAGTATCCCCATCCTTTGGTATGTCAATATATGTTTCATCAGAAAAGCGTGCATAAGAAATATAAAATCTATATTTTGCTTCAGGTAGATTTTTAAATACATATCTGCCATTCCTTAAATCGAGTGGTGTTAGTTCAAGTAGATTATCCATCTTGGAACTTGTTAATAAAGGATGTAAATGTACTCCTGGAGGGAATTCCAATTTGTCCTTAACATCTATAGTTAAATCATAAAGATCTAGAGTAAGATCTACTTTTTCTACCCTTCTTGGAATTTCTTTATCATAAATTTTAAAACCTTTATAATAAGCTTTTAAGATATATGGTTTGAAAAGATTAAATGGAATATTTAATAAAATATCTTCATTATTTTTTGTAATATTGCTATAAATTATTGAATCATCTTGAAATATAGATAATTCTATATTTTCGATTCTTGCTTTGTTTTGGTCTTTTGCAGTAATTAAAATTTCTTTTTGCCATGAACAAAAAATTCTTATCGATGTATCATCTTCGATTTTAACATGTTTTATTCCTATTATTCTTTCCCAATTACCTATTCTCCGGTATATTTTTACAACATAATTACCAGGTGCAATTTTTCTAAATTGAAAAAAGGCTTTTCCTAATAATGGTTTAAAAAATTCACCTTTTGAAATTAATTCATCGTTTTGGAAAAGCTCTGCTGATAAAGTAAAACGATCATAGATATTACTCAAAAATGGATAGTTATAAAATTTTCCAATAAGATGTGATAATCTCCCAATAAATTGTGGAGTTACTGTTAATGAATAGATATTTTTTTCTCCATTATTTGAATCATCATCATCTTGACGATATTTGATAAGTTTTCGGTAGCAATCTGATTCTAAAATTACACTTTTATATCCTCCTTCTTCGGATGTATAAAATTCAGCATCATACTCAATTATTAAATCACTGGCAATAAGTCTATCATGAGATTCTCCTTTTTCATAAGAGTTTCTTCCAAAATTTATAGAAGCATAATCAGCTTCTGTTCCAAGAATATTTAAATATTCTCTTTCAGCAACTTTTACTTGGATTCCATCTCTTTCATCTGTTCCATATTTTACAATATTTTCATTAGATGGAAACAGAATACCAAAAGCTTTACCACGTTCACCTTCATCATAAGAAATCCAAGCTTCTTCACCCAGATCGCAATCATCAGTATAAGGTACGATCCATTCCCTTTCTTTGTTTTCTGGGTCTGTATTTAATTTGTATTCTTTAATAATATTATTTTCACTATGAATATGTATATAAGGAAGGATACCTCCAAAGCGCATTTTTTTTATTCTTCCACTTTTTGAATGTACAGAAGCCAATGCACCGTATCTTCCATCCACATTAACAATTCCTGTTACTTCTCCACCCTTAAATACCTGGTGTTTGACATGTACAAAAATACGTTTATCATCGGTTGGACAATAGTAGTATTTATAAACATTATTCGTTTTTAGGTCTTTTCCACTGGATTCACTAATTATTCTAAATTGAACCATCAGATTTCCGTCGATATTGATTTCTTTAGATACAAGTACTTGATCAGATGTGATTTCATCCTCATCCTTTTCACCATGTTGATATGAAAAACAAAAAGAAGCTAAATTATCAAAATTAGCTATATCAAATTTTTTTGATTTAGGTTTCATCTTTACGATACCTTGTGATAACCATCTATATAGAATCTTGCCTTTTTGACCAACTCCATAAACACAATATCCATCCTCTGTGATTTTATAGTAATCACTTTCAATTGCGAATCCCGAAATAGGCTCATAGTAATAATATGCATCCTCAATAGAAACATGATCAACATAATTTGGTGATAATTTTTCATTATCATCATAATAAACATAATAGAGTTCTTCTCCTTTAGCAAAACCAGGAACGAGAAAAACCAATCTGCAACTAGCTATATGATCTGTATTTTTTAATTCAAGATCATAAATTTGCGATTCAAGTTCATGCCATTTATATCCATCCCAAGAACATACTCTGACTGAATGTTCATTTTCATTTTTTCCCCAACATGGATTGATAAACTCTATATACAAATCGATAGGTTGATATTTTGAATGGTCTAAACATGTTAATATGGGTAGTTTGATCTCTTGCCGAAATGACCATTCTATACTCCAATCAGGAAGAGAACTATCTTGAGATGGTATTGATATGGTTAAGATTGGTGATATTAGTAATATTAACGAAATATAACCTAACCAAATCCTGTTTATACGCATATGTCCTCAGTTGAAATTAAAGGTTTTAACCTATATATAAAAGTACTTTTAATAATATATTAATATTTTGTAAACAAAGATTTTTATAATATTAATTAATATAATTTTTCAGTATGAAGGGAGAATTATTTTGAATAAAAAAACATCAATTGTCGTAATTTTTTTAATGATTATTCCAATATCATTATCTGGATGTTTAGAGAAATCTAAATCATTAGGTTTCCATACAAGTTCATCAAATAATTATTTTCCTGTTGCTGTAATATTAGCTCCTAATCAAGCTTACTTCGGAGATTCTATTGAATTTGATGCAACAAAATCTTATGATTCTGATGGAAAAATCGTATTCTACACTTGGATATTTGGAGATGGATATAATGGTGAGGGTAAAAAAGTTACACATTCATATAAATTTGAGGATGATCTAAATATAGAATATCCTCTTATTTATACAATTACATTGTTAATAATGGATAATGATGGAGCAGGAATTGCTAAAAGCCATGAGATTAAGGTTTATCCCAGAGCATTTGTTTTTTATTTAAATTCCGGAAAATTAGAACTTGAAAAACCATCTTCAGATGAAGATAGAATAATGGCATCATTTGGATTTCTAAACCTTAATCCTTTACCAGAATTAACTTATGAATTACAAAATCCAATAAATATTTCACCTTGTTTGTGGAATGTTACAATTTATTTGAAAAAACCATGGATTACAAGACTTTCAAAGGTTACATTGAAGCTTTATGATAGTAAAAATAATGAGATTTCAAAAGCTGAAATGAATCTTGGTATCTTTAGATTATGGAATAAAAAAACAGTAAAATTAGAAGGGGAAATTGATAAAATAACAGAATTTCTATCTCTTAAATTATCTGTTCATGGCTTTTCACTTGGACCGAGAATAAGCATTTTATACGGAGATAATAAGGCTAGTTGCATCTGTTTTAATTTCAGAAATTAAGTTTATTATATATGTTCTTATTATCAAAATAAAATTGGTGAAATTATGGATGCAATAGAAGCAATTCTGACAAGAAGAAGTGTAAGAAAATATTCTAATAAAGCAATTTCAGATAAAATTATTAAAGAACTTATAGAGGCAGGTACAAGTGCACCTTCTGCAGGGGATCAACAACCTTGGCATTTTATTATAATAAATAATCGTAAACTTCTCAATAAAATTCCAGAGTTCCATCCTCATGCAAAAATGATAATGGATGCCCAAAAAGCAATTCTTGTATGTGGTGATCTAGAATTAGAGACACATACTGGATTTTGGATACAAGATTGTTCTGCAGCAACAGAAAATATATTAATTGCAGCTAGAGCTAAAGGACTTGGCTCTTGTTGGCTTGGGGTATATCCAAGAGAAAAAAGAATTAATGGTCTAAGAAATTTGTTAAAGATTCCAAAAAATGTGATTCCTTTTTCCCTAATTTCTTTAGGCTATCCTGCAATTGAACAAAATAGATTAGACAGATATAATAGTAAAAGAATTCATAGAAATAAGTGGTGAGTTTAATCTCCTACTATTTGGACTATAATATTTCTATTTCTAGATCTTGTATCTAACTCAACAAATACGATTTGTTGCCATGTACCATGAATTAATCTTCCGTCTATTAGTGGAATAGTCAAACTGGGACCCATTAAACTTGCTCTTACATGAGAGTGTCCATTGTCATCATGCCATGTTTCATGATGATCATAATGTTCTCCTTTAGGGGCAATAATCTGAAGAGCTCGTGG
>Ga0209427_10006376_pt1 | contig 13464 bp, 12 predicted proteins | sample DeeMarSWOR136_30_FD_187465 | JGI IMG/M metagenome (GOLD analysis project Ga0209427, IMG submission 187465) | Marine sediment microbial communities from White Oak River estuary, North Carolina - WOR-1-36_30 (SPAdes) (version 2) | ecosystem: Environmental > Aquatic > Marine > Intertidal zone >... | reverse complement strand
GATAAGTCACTGAAAAGACCAGGCCGGGAGCCTCGGAACGTAAGAAAAGCCCCATGACCCGTGGAAATGCAAACAATATTTTGCTCTCCTCAATAAGTCGGGAAGCCGCTCATCGAAGAGCAGCAACTTGGGTTGGGCCATCAAGGCCCGGCCAATGGCAGGCGCATCTGCATATCTTGAACTGCGTATGACCAAATCGAAAAAAAAGCTTCCACTAGGTTATGTGCTTATAAAGGAAAGTCAGTAAAAGTGCAACAGGTGGCTGAGGATCTCGGTGTGAGGTATGTGTTGGGATGTCATGTCCACAGGGCAAATGATCGAAAAGGATATCGTCATTTCAAAAGGTGTGCGGAATAGGTCTTTTTAGCGGGATACCCCACTTTTTCATGTACTTCCAGATCGCGGTTCTGCTCAGGCCCAAACGCCTTCCGACCTCGGCCTTGTTCCAATCGCAGTCGTTCAGGATCTCCAGCAACATCTCAGGGGAGAGTTTCCGGGCCGAGAGGGCTTTGGCTCTGCCCACAGGGGGGGCTTTCCGTAGACCGGGTCGGTAGGCCAGTTGCCGTATTTCAACGGGCAGGTCAAAAACATCGATGTATCCTCCGGCGCAAAGAACAAAGGCGTGCTCGATCGCGTTTTCCAGTTCCCGTACGTTGCCGGACCAGGGGTACTCCATGAGAATTCTCATGGAAGACTGGGTCACCCCCTCTATGTTCTTGCCTGTCTTTCGATTCTGAGCATTGATGAAGTGGCTGACCAGAAGGGGAATGTCTTCCCTTCTTTCACGAAGAGGCGGGATTGTAATTGGAAAGACTTTCAGCCTATAGAACAGGTCTTCACGAAAATCCCCGCTTTTGACAAGATGAGCGAGTTCCTTATTGGTCGCCACGATGATCCTGAGATCAACGGTGCGCTTCCTGGACTCGCCAACCCGCTCAATTTCCCGCTCCTGCACCACGCGAAGGAGCTTGACCTGGATGAAAGGGCTGATTTCCCCGATCTCATCCAGAAAAATGGTCCCGCCATCGGCTTCTTCAAAGCGGCCGGTTCGGTCGCGAATGGCCCCGGTAAAAGCGCCTTTCACATGGCCGAAAAGTTCGCTCTCCAGCAGGGATTCCGATAGGGCGCTGCAGCTGACCGTCATAAAGGGCATCATCTTGCGGGCGCTGTGATGGTGGATGGCGCCCGCAACCAGTTCCTTACCCGTACCGCTTTCACCTTGGAGAAGGATGGTTGCTTCACTCGCAGCAGCCGCTCTGATGGCTGAAAAAACCTGCTGCATGGCATGGCTCTTGCCGATGATATTGTCGAACCTGTGGATTTCACGAAGCCTGCGGCTGGCTTCTTCCGCTTCCCGCCGCGCTTTTTTCAGTTCCGAAAGATCGGTCACTGTTTCAACGACACCCTTGATAGCACCATTTTCATCCCTGACCACTCTTGCACTTTTTATCACAGGGACATCATGGCCCTCTTTGTGGCGCAGAAAGCATTCCCTGCCGTCAAGGCGACCCTCCTGAAGAATCCCGCAATCCTCGATACCCGTGGGACAGCTTTTTTGAAAACACTGCGTGAAATTCAACAACGCGCATGGCTGACCCATGGCTTCCTCGGCGTTATATCCCGTGATCCTTTCAATGGAAGGATTCCATGATGTTATTCTCCCTTTGTCATCAAGGGTAAAAACGCCGTCAGCCATAGACTCCAGCAATAGACTGGAAAACCCTGGGTTCAATGTGCGTTTTGTTTTGTTCGCCATGATGAGAATCGGCCCTTCTGTCATAGTTAGCCCAGGCCTACTGGCCAGAGAGGTGGAATTTTGATTGTCGCCGTAACGTTACAAAGCCTTTTAATCTAGCATAGGTAACGTTATTTCTGTTTGTCAAGCTGTTTGGAATTCTTTCCCTCACGATTTCCCAAATGTGCTTTCAGCTCGATGATTGGTCGCCATTTCATAGCCTTATCCTTCCGCCTACCTATAGATGGCGGTCAAAACGGATTGATTCATTAAGTGGCATGATATTTGATTGTTTATGTAGAAAACGCTTTTAGGGTAAGGGGAATCTGGTTTTTTCCCGCAGATGGGAGGTGTCGAACGGGTTGGATGTAGAAGAGATAAGATCCCCTGAAGAATTGGAAAAGGCGAAAACGAAGGGCCTAACGCTAGTGGATTTTGGTACGCCCTGGTGCGCCCCCTGTCGCTTGCAGGAGCCGATCCTGCGCCAACTTGCGGCCCGATTTCAAGGAAAAGCCCTCGTTGCAGCGGTGAATATCGATGAGAATCGCGATCTGGCATCAAACCTGGGCATCCAGAGCATTCCTACCCTCATCCTTTTTGGAAATGGTAAAGAGATCCAGCGCTTCGTAGGGCTTCAGTCGGAACCGACCCTTTCTGATGCGGTCAGAAAACTCCTTAAGTAGAACCAGTTTTTCTTGTTGGTGGCATAAGAAATGTTTTGATTGAGGAGAACAGCTTGGGATGACCTCCTGTTGGAAACTCTCCTTGTCAAGGGTAGGTCGATTCCCCGGCCCCGCCAGTGCAAACCCCGGAATTGCAGAATTTCACCAAAAAAAGCCAAGGCAACATCTGCCAGCCCCGAGATCGATGCTTCCCTCGCGAATGCTGAAACATAACGTTACCCGAATGTAACTTTGCGTTACTTTGTCAAGAAGTAACGGTGGTGGGCTTTCCTGTCAAGGGCTCTCAAATGGAATGGGGCGTTCTCTTATTCTTAATATTATAGCCATGTTATGAGGTACATACATACGATTCGGGGCTTTGCCTTCGGATCATTTTGCACAGAGACAGGGACGCTGCTTTAACGGCACGAATCTTGAGTATAGAGTAGGTATAGAGATAGAAGTCACCCATCACAAAATGGGTTTTGAAGATCAAAAAAGCGGAGGATTTGATTTATATGCCCAGAGGAGACGGCACAGGACCGAGAGGACGAGGTCCCGGAACAGGCAGGGGCAGAGCACGAGGCCGTGGTGGTGGCCGGGGCGGTGGTTTTGCCGCCGGCCCCGGAGGTAACTGCGTCTGTCCCAACTGTGGGCATAGAGCGCCGCATCAACTTCGATCCCCGTGCTATGAGCAGCGATGTCCAGAGTGTGGGGCCGCGATGACACGAGAATAAATCTCGCTCATCCCACGAGGAAGAGTATCTGACTCGGAAAAGCAGCACACTTATTTCAAGGGAGGAGCTCATGGAAAGTCTCTTCAAGGAGTTTAAACTGGGCCCACTCAAGTTGATCAACAAGTTTGTGCTCCCACCCATGAAGCTCGGGGCGGGAAATCCCGACGGTACTGTGACTGAACGACAACTGCTCTTCTATCAACAGATCGCTGAAAAGGGACCTGCTTTGATAATTCTAGAACCCGTCTCCGTTACGCCTGATGGGAAGGAGCATCCCAGGCAGCTCTGTGCTCATCTCCCAGAGAGCGGGGCTGAACTCAAAAGAGTCGTGGATGTCGTGCATGGACAAGGTCGTCTCGCTTGCCTTCACCTGAACCATGCCGGTGCGGCCGCCAATCCCATGGCCACCAAAACCAAACCCAAGGCCCCTTCTTCTATCACCTGCCCGGCAAGCGGCCAGGAGTCGGAGCCTATGAGCAGGGAGGATATAAAGTCGATTATCGCCGGCTACAAATCCTCGGCGAAAAAGGCACTGGGAGCCGGATTCGACATGATCGAGATCCAGGCCGGTCACGGTTACCTGGTATCCCAGTTTTTGAACGGCAAAATCAACAAACGAAGCGACCCCTACGGCCAGGACCGATTGCTTTTTGCCCGGGAGGTCTTGACCGCTGTCCGAGAAGGCGCGCCGGACGTACCTCTTCTGGTTCGCATTTCAGGCAATGAAATGTCGCCCGAGTTCGGCATGGACCCTGAGGACCTTCTGCCCTTTTTGCAACTCGCAGAGGATGCCAAGGCATGTGGTTTTCATGTGGGCATGGGGAATGCCTGCTTCAGCCCGCCTTGGTATTTCCACCATGCAAGTCTTCCTGAAAAACCCCAGGAGGTTGCAATAGCCTGGGTTCGAGGGCACACCTCGCTCCCTCTCATTGTTGCAGGAAGGATGGGCAGGAAGGACAGAATCGAGAGGATTGTGGCAAACGGCCTTGCCGATCTCATTGCTCTCGGACGCCCCTTGATCGCGGATCCGAGTTTGATCGAAAAGTGGAGACAGGGGAAAGAGAATGAAGCGCTCCTTTGTGCTTATTGTCTTCAAGGGTGCCTTCACCGGGTAAAGAGCGGACAGCCTCTGGGATGCAACCTGAACCCGCAGATAGGATTGCCTCACTTAAAACCCACAGAGCGGTCAAGGAATGTTCTGGTTGCAGGGGGCGGCCCTGCGGGCGTCAGCGCAGCCCTATACTTAACCCGGCGGGGCCACAAGGTCACCCTTATCGAAAAGGAGAACCGCCTTGGCGGACAATTCGCTTTCGCGTGGCAGGCGCCTGGGAAAGAAAAGATGAAGGACGGCCTGGAATCAATCGAGCGGTCTTTGAGATCTTCAGGCGCAACCATTCTCCTTGGCAAGGTCGTAGATGCGGCAGTCGTACAGGAATTTCAGCCTGATCTTCTTGTTTGGGCGACCGGAGCGGTTCAAAACATCCCGCTGATCCCGGGCCTTGAAATCCAGTATACCCTTACATCGGTGGAATATTTCAACGGGGAAAAGGAAATAAAGGGACCACGGATCCTGGTTATCGGGGCCGGAAGAACGGGGATCGAGATTGCGGAAAAACTGGGACGAGAAGGTTACGAGGTGGTTGCTACAAAACGGACCGATCCGATCGGGAGCATGATGGAGATGATTACCAAGAACCTGGCCCTGAAACGGATCTCGGAAATGGGAAATGTCATTCTCATGCCCCATACCACTATCAAGGCGTTCCTGGAGAAGAGCGTGGATGTCGAACAGGATGGGGTCAGGATGTCCCTGGAACCCTTTCAGACCGTCATCCTGGCTTCCGGAATGATCTCAACGCCGGGCCCAGACGAGAAGATCCGCAATCTGGTATCCCGCATAGAGATCATCGGGGATGCCGGGGAGGTGCAGGACATTTTTAGCGCCACGAGGGCAGGATACGAGTTGGCCGCAAAATATTGAGGAAGTAACTATAGCGTGTTTGACGCCTGGAAGCTAACGAGCCCTCGAAAAGGTAAGAGTGAGGGACAGAAAGGAGTTCTGAGCATGAATGAGATATCCTTTGCCAATATCGCCATTGTTTCTTGCGGCACCTTAACCATGGAGTTGCACCATCTTAGAGAGGTGGGTTTTCTAGACACCAATCACCTAGTGTTTACAACACCGGGTCTTCACGAGGATCCTCGTGAACTGGAACGGCAGCTCATTCAACGGATACACCAAGCCAAGGAGAAGGCCAATAAAGTGCTTGTGGTTTACGGGGGTAAGTTCTGCTACGTGAATGCCCATGAACCAACGCGCACGATGAAAAAGATCATTGAAGAGCAAGGACCTCGTGTTGCGAGAATTGAGGCCACACACTGCATGGACATGCTGGCAAGCGAAGCGGAGCGGGAAAAAATTGCACAGGATGTGGCCAGCGGGGAGAAGGTCTGGTGGATGGTGCCGGGATGGATCAAGTTTCGTCATCAGGTGTTCAAGGGCTGGGACAAGGGGCTGGCCAACGAGAACTTCCCCAAGCATACGGGTGGGGCGATCGTTTTGGATGGAACAGGATACGTAGATCAATATATGGCAGAAAAACCCGAGGAGTTTCTGGAGTATTCCGACTGGATGGGTATTCCGATCCAGGGCTATCCTGTCACCTTGGACCGCTTCAAGTCACTCCTTCTCGACCAGGCATATAAACTACTCAGTCCGTGATTTTAGGCGAAAGGCTGTCATCTGGCCAGTGAGATTGTAGGGGCGAAGCACAAACCACCAACAACATTCCAAAGGAAAGGAGAAAACCATGGATGGTGAACATGCCGGCGGATCATCTTTTTCGGGAAGATTGGTCCGCTGGGAAACTATTGAGAGGAAAAGGCTTGTCCAGCAAACCGGACACGCAGCATGGCTAGGCTTGGACAATATGAGCGCCCCATGCTTTGCCCGTTGACCAAGACGAAGGATTACATCGCGTTCCCGCCGGAGACCGTCAGGTCCCGTGTCCGCTTTCTGGCCTATTGCTCATATGCTCGGTGGTCGCTCCATGGATCCTTACTGTTTTTAAATGAGGTCATAAAAAGCAAGATCAGGGCAAAGAGGTCGAAGGAACTGGATGCAGGCAAGTCCACAGGAGTGCCGATCTAATTGGCTTTGAATACTTCTTTGAAGGGAGAAAAGAAGATGATCCAGGAGATGGATCCGGTCTCCAGACGAACTAGAGAGGCTGAACAGAAGGTCAGAATCCTCTATGAGATTATGAGATTTGTCTCTTCTCTTCTCGACGTCCAGCTTGTCCTTGATGCCATTGTTAATCTGCTCGTAGACGAGTTCAAGGTGGATGCCTGTTCCATCCGCTTGCTGGACACGGATGGCAACCTAAGAATCAAAAGTCAGAAGGGGCTGAGCAACGCATTCGTAAAAGAAGCGACGAGAAAACCCACTATTGACAGCTATTCGGGGGACTGTTTTCTTACGGGCAGAATCGTCATTATCAACGATGCTGAACAAATGGACAAACGCATCTCAACTAGTCGCATCGTTTGTGAAGATATCAAGTCTTTTGCGGTTACGCCTATAAAAATCGAAGGAGAAACGATTGGGGTCTTGGTGACGTCTTCCAAGAAAAAGAATTACTTCCACGAGCGCTTCAATGACGTGATCTATGTCATATCCAACCAGATAGGCATCGCCATAAGGGTTTCCCAACTGTACGAGGAAATTTACAAACTAAATCAAGACCTCGAACAAAGGGTAAGGGAACGAACCGCAGAACTGGAAGAAAAAACTCAACAGCTCTTAGCGGCTGAAAGGCTTGCCGCATTAGGCGAAATGTCAAAAAGGATAGCCCATGAACTCAGGAATTCCCTTATAGTCGTAGGGGGTTTTGCCCGTAGGCTCCATGAGAAATCAACCAAAAATGATCCCACTGCAGAGTACCTCAAGATAGTTCTCGAAGAAGTCAAGGTTCTGGAAGAAAAGGTTTCAACCCTCATACAGCTTGGTGCCGGGGGATAGAGGCCGTCAGAGGATAATGGATGGGATGTCCGAGTGGAAGGAGAGGAGAAATTTTGCAGGATCTGCCTGAAGGTGGGTAGCACAAAGGCCGAGGATCTGTTTTGACGAACGGGGCAGTCATGTTTCTGTCTCATAAGGATAGAAGGCTCTCTCAGTCCGTGGGTTACTGATGTAGAAACCGGAAAAAGCGCGGAAAGGGAAAGGAGATGAACAGAAAGGAGGAACTCAGAGGGCTCAAAGCCATGACTCAGGAGCTTGAAGCCCGCCTCCACTTGCTGAGTGAGCGAATCAGGGAAATTGAACACAAAGGGTATCGACCATCTCTCTTGAAAGCGTTTGTGGATTCAGAGAAATGCCTTGGCTGTGCCTTATGTGAAACAACCTGTCCAGTAGGCGCTATTTTCGTTAAGGAGACCGCCAACGTTGACCCGTGGCGCTGCATCGGGTGCGGAAGGTGTGTCGATGAATGCCCGCAAAAGGCCATCTCAATGGGATCGGCAGACCTAGGTCATCGGCGGCAAGCGGCAGGGAAAAGGGGGTATCGGTTATGAAAAACAAGATGTCAGATCCATTGCAGGGCAATGAGAAAGGCCCCAAAATCCTGGTGGGCGTTGATTTTTCTCCCAGTTCCAGGCTTGCGCTGCGGAAGGCAAAATCTTGGGCTGCGAGCCAGGGAGGGAAAATCTTGGTCCTCCATGTCATCGATCAGGGTTTCGTCAAGCAGTGCATTCAACAGGGCCTGGGCACTGAGGAAGATGTGAAAAAGAAGCTGTTTTTGAATGCCAAAAGCAAGCTTCGTGCGCTTCTCAATAGGGAAGGTATGGATGGAAACAGGACAGAGATGGTGGTCTGCGAAGGCGCACCATGCATCGAAATCAACAATAAGGCAGTGGAAAAGGATGTTGAAATGATCGTCATAGGAAGCAAGGGGAATTCCGATGACATGAAAGCTATTTTTTTCGGGAGTACGGCAGAGAGAGTTTTGAGGTTCATCAAGCGACCGGTCCTTTGCGTACCGCCGCAATGCGATTATAAACTGGGGTAAAAGGAATAGCTTTGCTTCTTCCCCAGCAAGGCAAGCGTCAAAAAGGTTCTTTGTGAGACCGAGACGGAGTGATGCCTTTTGCTACTCACCACCGCCGTTATGAGGGCTGGTTCGGCCGCCATGAGGCTGCCTATCTCTCTGAACTTCTGGCTGTTCGCGCTCTCTTGCCCTTGGAAGGGAATGGAGTGGAGATCGGCGTAGGAACCGGCCGATTTGCCGCTCCCTTCGGTATCAAGGTCGGACTTGATCCATCGAAAGAGATGCTTGCCTATGCCGTGGCAAGGGGGATTTCATGCGTTCAAGGAACGGCAGAAGCGCTGCCCCTCAAGGGAGGATCATTCGATTATGCCCTATCCGTCACAACGATCTGCTTTGTCGATGATCCCGAAGCCATGTTGACCGAGGCCTGCAGGATACTGAAACCGGGTGGATCTTTGGTGATTGGATTCATTGACCGTACAAGTGCAGTGGGAGAGCCTTATCTTGCCGGTCAGGCCGAAAACGTGTTCTACCGCGAAGCGACATTTTATTCCGCACTTGAAGTGAGCCGGTTGATGCGGAAAGCAGGGTTCTCGAAACAGATGTGGGTACAGACCCTGTTCCGGTCTTTGGAGGAAACAAAGCAGATTGAGCCTCTTCGCTCGGGTTACGGAGAAGGGGCCTTCGTTGTCGTGCGCGGGAGTCTATGGTGATCCTTTGGTAAAACGAACCCGGGAAACCGCTTTTCGAGGGCGCCGAGCCGTGAAGGTTGTGCAAGAGTGCAAATCTATGAGGCGATAAAACCTGCGGAAGGCCCTGCCTCAACGCAACGACCCAAGTCTGACTCGGATGCCCCGTCAGATTAACATACGCTAGAATCGACTTAACACCAACGGCAATAAGTGAGTCGGACAAATGAAATCACGAGAGAACCAGAGCTATAGCGATCAATTTTCGGACACTTGGCCGAAAAAGCCCTTTTCCCGATGTAGGCTAAGCCTTATGACACAAATTATGCTCGATTCGATGGTTAGACCTACATGAATCACCTTTAATCACAGGGAGAGGTTGTCATGGAAGATGAAAAAAAGTCCAGGTAGAAGATTACACCTATCTATTCCGGCACATGCCAGCCCGCCCAATAAAATACATCATGGATGAAGAGGGCTATGGGTGGCTCTGCGACAAAAGGGTTAACCGCAAACGAGACTTCAGAGAGCAAGACTGTTGGCGGTGTGACGAAATGGCCCTTTCAGATGGGGGGAGGTAGCGTGCAAGAGACCTCGGTTCATCCCGGGCAAGGTGAGGTTTGGCAGCGCCAAAAAGAGTTTTTTCACCATGGAAAACCAATCTTTTTCCGACATAGCTGTTGTCGCATGCGGCACACTAACAATGGAACTGAGCCATTTAGGAGAGAGTGGATTTCCAGACGCCCGCCATATCTTTTTTACCGTACTGGGCCTTCACGAGACTCTCAGGGAACTTGAAAAGCAGCTAATCCAGCGCATACAAACGGCGAGAAGCAAAATCGATGAAGCAATTGAAGAAGCCATGCTCGCCCATAAACCACTCTCTGAGAAATAGATTTCGACGAGACATGAATGGAAAAGAAGAGAATGCGTTCAACTAAAAAGGATAAATCGGGAACGAAGAGTGCACAAAAGACTCAGTCCATTGAGAAGGACCTTGCCTTCTATAAGTTTGTTGTGGACAGTGTGCCGTCGGGCGTTATGACGGTAGACAGGAACATGAGAATTACTGGTTTCAATCCCTGGGCCCAGCGATTGACAGCCTACAGTGCGCAGGAGGCTATAGGAACCTTTTGCGGTGAAATTCTTCGGGGAGGGATGTGCGATACTCAGTGCCCCCTGAGGACAGCCTTGACCAATCGGGAACCCATGTCTCTTGTGGAATCCACAGTCCGGACCAAGGCGGGTGAAACTATTCCAGTCAGAATGAATGTGGCCGGTTTGTTTGATGAAAGTGGGAATCTCATCGGAGGGGTCGAGTCGTTCCAGGATATCTCAGCGTTGAAAACCCTGGAACGGGAGAGGAACAACCTGATTTCCACTTTTGCCCACGATATGAAATCGTCTCTGACCGTCATTGGAGGATTTGTGCTCCGCCTGTTGCACAAGGCCGACACAGTCGATCAGCAGAAGGAGCAAAGGTACCTCGAGATTATCAAAGATGAGTCAGAAAAACTGGAGACGCTTATCTTGGATTTTCTGGAGTTTGCCCGTCTCCAGACAGGCAGTTTGAAGCTCAATTTAAGTGCCACCTCATTGGACAAGGAACTTACAGAATTGTGCGAGGCTTACCAGCCAAGAATCTCGAGCGCTGGTCTTACATTGGAGCTGGAAAATGAAACTGCGTTGCCGCCCATCAACGGTGATGCCAGACAGTTGAGGAGGGTGTTTACCAATCTCCTGGATAATGCGATCAAGTTTTCCCAGAAGGGCGGACGTATCGTCGTCTTGACAGGGAAGTCGGGAAATGACATTTTTGTTCAGGTTCGGGATCAGGGGACAGGCATTTCCTCCGACGAGCTTCCCTACATCTTCGACGCCTTTCATCGAGGGAGAATCGGAACCAAAATAGAGGGTTTTGGCCTGGGACTGGCTGCCGTAAAAGCGATTGTGGAAGCCCATGGCGGAAAAGTCCTAGTGGAGAGTGAGATTGGAAAGGGATCTGCGTTTACCGTCCTCCTTCCTTCATCCCCGCTTCAAAATATGGACAACCGATGAGGGATACATCTCTACTCCTGAGGCAGACCTCTTCCCCGGTTTGGGGGAGACGCGCAGGGACAGTTTATATGCCGAAGTAGGCGGATTTGACGTCCGGGTTGTCCATGAGTTGTTCTGAGGTTCCTTCCAAAACGGCGCCGCCGTTTTCAAGCACATAACCGTAGCTGATGATGGGCAGGATGGGGCGGGCATACTGCTCGGCGATAAAGATACTGACACCTGTTTCCCTGTTGATGTCCGTCACCGCGTTCACGAGGATTTCTTCCATGAGGGGGCTCAAGCCGAGAAGCGGCTCATCCAGGAGGAGCAACTTGGGTTGGGCCATCAAGGCCCGGCCAATGGCGAGCATCTGTTGCTCCCCGCCGCTCAAGAAACCGCCCTCTCTCTTTTTCAGTCTTTTCAGGGGCGGGAAGATGGTAAAGACATAATCCAGCGTTTTTCTGGCTTGTTCTCTTGTGGCGAGAATGCCGCCGATTTTGAGGTTTTCGAGCACACTGCTTTCCTGAAAAATGCGTCGCCTTTCAGGACAGAGAATAATGCCGAGCTTGGCTTTCTCGCTGGCCTCCATTTTGATGACATTTTTTCCTCGATAGATAATTTTTCCAAGAACGCTAATCCGCTCTCCCCCGCGCATTCTCTCCTTTCTCTCCAAATCCCAGATAATCCCGCAAATGGTGTACATGAGGGTGGATTTGCCGGCGCTGTTGGCGCCGAAGGCCCCCGTGATCTCCCCTTCCTGGCATTGCAGCGCCACGTTGTTGATGGCCACGGCATTTTCGTAAAACACCATCAGGTCTTTCACATCGAGGATGGTCATCCTTTGGTCTCCGTACCGAGATAGGCCTTCTTGACGCCAGGGTCTTGGAGCACCTCTTCAGGAAGGCCCTCAGCAATTTTTGCGCCGAAGTTCATGACGATCACCCTGTTGGTGAGCCTGAAGAGCTCTCTCAAGCGGTGTTCGATCATCATCAAGGTGATGCCGTCAAGCTGAAGTCTCTCCAGGAGGGGGACCAGGGAGGTAATCTCGGACATGCTGAGGCCTGAAAAAATCTCATCGCAGATAATGACTTCGGGTCGCAGGGCCATACACCGGGCCAGTTCAAGGCGTTTCAAGTACCCGAGGGGAAGAGAACCTGCAATCTTGTAAGGTACGCGGGCATCCCGTTCGAACCCCACCTCTTCGAGGATGTCTATGGCCACCGCATCCCTGTCCCCAAGCTTCCCTCCCCGGGTTCTGTGAACCCGCGGTGAGTTTAAAGGCACGATGAGGTTTTTGAATGCCGTCAGACTGTGATAGGGTCTCATCACCTGAAAGGTTCTGGTCAACCCAAGATTGGCAATCTTGTGGGGCTGGATCCCGGTGATGTTTTTTCCTCTAAAACGAACCTCGCCGGTATCGGGCCGGACAAATCCTGTAATCAGGTTGACAAGCGTCGTTTTTCCAGATCCGTTGGGCCCGATGACGCCGAGCACCTCGCCCTCATAAAGAGAGAAGCTGACATTTGCAATGGCCTGAACGCCGCCGAAGGCTTTATGCAAGCCCTTAACTTGGAGAACAGGTTCTTTTACCATACCTACACTTCAACCCAGGCCTCGAATTGATGGTACTTTCGCTCAAGAAAATTCATGAGCCCTTCAGGCTTGTAAACCATGAAAGCAATGAGGATCAGGCAATAGAGGACAACCCTGAGTTGCCCAAATCCGCGTAACGCTTCAGACATGGGTGTGAGAATAAAAGCGCCCAGCACGGGGCCGACCAGAGATCCCATGCCGCCCAGAACCGTTGCGGCAATAGGCAAGATGGAAAAATCCATGGCAAAAAGAGACAACCCCAGCCACCCGTAGAGATGGCTGAGATAAGCCCCGCCAAAACAACCGATGAGGGCCGCGATGAAAACAGCCCTGGTCTTGTAAGCCGTGATATCTATTCCCGAAGCCCTGACCGATTGGTCGTTGTCTTTGATGCCTTTCAAGATGATGCCGATGTCCTCGTTCACCAGCCGCCGAAGGGCAAAGAGGGCGAGGATCACAGCCGCAAAGATGAGGTAGATCTCAGTCCAAATGTTGGGAAGCGTGTCGAGAGCACTGATGCCTTCCGTGCTGCCAAACACGTTGAGGGCAATAATGATATAGACCGCAAAAAGGGGGAACATGAAACTGATGATGGCGAAGTAGATGCCCCGCAACCGCAGGCAAGGAAGCAACACCAAGGTGCTGATGATCGCTCCTGCCACGGTGGCGATGGGGATGGAAAAGAAGGGGTGCAATCCGAAATGGGCGTTCAACAACCCGGAGATGTATCCTCCAGCCCCAATGAAAAAAGCCCCACCCAAACAGACCAGGCCCACATATTCAGCGAGGAAGTCGAAACCGACGGCCAGAAGGGCGTAAATACCGGCTGAGCAAAGCACCCTTTGCCAGTACATATCCACAAAAAGGGGGAGCACCAGAAGGCCGCCGATCAGGACGACTCTCGGCACGAGAAGATAGGCCATCTCGCTCCATGAGGACAGGGCATAGAGGCCGCCGGTTCGGACC
>Ga0209427_10006375_pt1 | contig 13465 bp, 8 predicted proteins | sample DeeMarSWOR136_30_FD_187465 | JGI IMG/M metagenome (GOLD analysis project Ga0209427, IMG submission 187465) | Marine sediment microbial communities from White Oak River estuary, North Carolina - WOR-1-36_30 (SPAdes) (version 2) | ecosystem: Environmental > Aquatic > Marine > Intertidal zone >... | reverse complement strand
CCAGCGCTTTTGGATATACGGAGAAGTCAATGGGCAGACCACGCATTGCCTGCAGTTCCGATGCAAAGATAAAGAGATTTCCCGGCCCACTAGCGTAGTAGAAGGGTTTAACACCCAGACGGTCCCTGGCCGCAAACAGCACCTTTTCTCTTCTGTCCCACACGGCGAAAGCAAACATCCCATTGATTCGACGGAGGCAGGCGGATCCAAAAGCAATATAGGCGTTCAGCAGTACTTCAGTATCTCCATTTGATCTAAACCCAATGCCAAGCTCTTTCAGCTCTTGACGCAGCTCGATATAGTTGTAGATTTCCCCATTAAAAACGATCACATAGCGGCCTGTTTGGTCCTCCATGGGCTGACTGCTCCCAGCAAGGTCTATGACTGCGAGCCGTGTGTGCCCTAAAACGATTTCAGAGTCATACCAGAGCCCCTCTGCATCAGGACCACGGTGGCCAAGCCGAGCTGTCATCTTTTTTGTGGCCGCCACCATATCTGCGTTACTTTGGCCGCCAAAATCGACTATTCCGCAAATGCCGCACATTTCAACCGCCTCTATCTATGTGTCTTCTGCCCATGACGCGAACAAAGCTTTTCAAATAGACTCAGGTATTTTTCGGCACTCGATTCCCAATCAAGTGAAAGCTCTGAAATTTTCGCTTTGGCCCTTTCGCCCATGCCTCTTCTTTTGACAGGATTTCTTGCAAGGTCACACACGGCCTGTGCGATCGCCTCGGGGTTTTCGGTTGACACCAATATTCCGGATTCGTCATCTAGAATGTCAAGGACCCCGGGAAGCCTCGTAGCCACTGAGGCCAGGCCGGACGCCATGGCCTCAAGTAATGCGTTCGGTCTGCCTTCGGATCGGCTCGGCAGCACGAAAATATCACAGCAAGGATATGCACCAAGGGCCTCATCAGGGGGAATCTCACCAACACAAATCACATTCGGTAGCTCAGCCAGACCGAATTTCCTTGGATCACCGCGTCCTATTACCAAAAACCTCAAGGAACAGTCTAACCTCCCTGTTATTTTGGCAGCTTCAGCAAGGACGTCCGCCCCTTTGACTTTTCGCAACACACCCATATATAGAGCTATGGTTTCATCCTTGCTGAGCCCGAGCTTGGTTCTTAGGTCAATAGCCGCATTGGATGCCTCCACTCCATTTGGTGTGTAAAAGACCTTGTCGGCGAATCTCTTACACAGCTGCTCCGCCCATGTTTTGTTGACAGTGGTGATTGCGTCAGCCCCGGCAACCACCAGCGGTAGGAGTTTTGAAGGCAGTCCCTTTAAGTCACTTCCACGAATGGTCACGACCATCGGTTTCTTTCTGATCCATTTTGCAGATAAACAAAAGAAACCTGTAGCCAACCAGTTCGCATGAATAACGTCATAATCTTTGGCCAGGACTATTGTATAAAGAGTGAGAGAAAGGAGAAAAAGCGGTAGGATCAGAAAAAGCCACGGCCAACGGCGAACGTTTTCCGGAATGCCGCCCTCCCCGTATCCAATCCTCATAAGTATTCTCGGCGCATAAAAGAACCTGATGATGGGAATGCCGTCATCTATTTCGCGCGACTTGGCATCTTTATCACCAGGGGCAAGGATTGTCACCCTTGCCCCGCATCGTGTCATTGCCACAGCCAGCCTCTTTACAAAAATACCGCTGGGATCAGCATCATTACGTGGGTAGCCGGTTGTGACAATCAATACTTTCAAGGCGCCTCAAAAAATGTCCGAGTGTTACTCCAGGCCGAGACTTTGGATGGAATTATGGGCTGACAGGCGACATCCATTATCGAGAAATAAACATTACCTCAGATTTCTGTTATATTCCATATCGAACCACATGCCGAAAAAGAGTGTCTGAAGTCCGCTAATGCCTGTAAACATAAGTGCCATGGCGTTAATATCAGGGATATTCCCTGTTGTTGCCCAGATGTAGAAAAGGCGGACCGTCAGGGGCACACAGGCACCAAGCAGTAGAAAAGAAAGAAGATAGAAGAATATCAAAGGATGAAAATCCTTTATCACATACTTAAAGAAAAGCCTGCACCAAAACCCTTTAAACAAGATCCATGATATCCTAGGTGCAACCTGCGTGAGTTTTATGCCTGATCTCTCCCCCACATGATAAACCGGTCTAATGTGAACATCTCGCACCCGGAAATCATATTGATTCAGTTTGATCAGCAGATCATTGGGCATTCCATAGCGCTTGTATATCTTATCCAGATTGATTCTTTGAAGAGCGATCAGAGAAATCCCTGTATAACCACTTTGAGAGTCAGCAATATGCCAGTATCCCGATGCAATTTTGGTCAGTAAAGAAAGAAAAGAATTCCCCAAATAACGGTAACGGGGAATCATCTTCCAGGCATCCCCATAAAAAAGGCGATTTCCCTTGCTATAGTCCGCGCTCCCATTGGCGACCGGCTCTATAATGCGAACAAGATCGTTAGGATCCATCTGCGCGTCACCAGCCATAATCGCGGTCACATCGACCTGCAGATCCCGCGCTGCCTTATATCCGCTTACAATAGCACCTCCAACGCCCTGATTCTCCTGGTGCTCAATCAAAACAATCCTCTTGTCCTCCTGGGCCTTTCCTTTTGTTATTTCATGGGTGCTGTCGGTGCTGGCGTCGTTCACAACGATAATGTGGTCCACAAAATCCGGGATCGAGCCTAGGGTCCTACCGATCAATGCTTCCTCATTATAAGCGGGGACAACAACAGCAATCTTTTTTTCCAAATACATAGCTTAACTTCCAACATATGATATAAATAGGGTAATTATAATGAATTAAAAATAATATTGCAAGCTTTTAGGCTAATATCCTTATACCAAACTAACCTCCTTAAATAGATTAAACCCGTGTCTTCCTCCTCTTTTTCCATATCCCAGACCTCTAACTGAGGGGTTCAATTCTTTGGGAATGACCTATGGCGAGAGCGTCATGATGCGCGCGCAGGGAGGAGCTCATGAGGAAGCAACCTGGTTCAAAATGTAAAGAGTAAATCCCGCCTGGGAGTAACCCACTTTGACATGCTTTTCGAAGAAGCCCTTTAGCAATCTCTGCCCCTTTTCATCAAAGGTAATCTTAGCCCACTTCGCAAAAAGGTCCGAATGCATGAACAAATGGGTAATCCCCATTTTTTTTAGTCCTACGACAATATCCTCGTAATCCTGCGCATTTTCAACAATCCTCTGTAGCGCGCTTCTGTTGTTGGGCATGTCAAACAGGTATCTCCTCTCGCAGTAATACCCCCTGTTACCCAAGAAAATGAACAGAATAATGGCATCAGGGGGGAGATGTCTATTGATATACTGCATCGCAGGATATTCAGGCCGGTATCGGGCTATGTATTGATCCCGGCTTAATCTACCCGTTAAATATTCAAAGGGAGCGACATACCCATATTGACCGATAATGTAGTGGAGATTTAGCCCGAGGAAAAAAGTCACCATGAAAAAGACAGCAACGAGGCCTACGCTCCGAAATGCGCGTTCCCCTGATTTCCCAATCACCTCAACCATTTTCCTCACGCCAAAGACGGACAGGATGACCAAAGGAGGAATAACGGATGCGATGTAGCGGATCCTGAAACCGGTACTGAAAAGGGCGAATGCGAAAAACAGCACCGTATAAGCGAGCAGTATTTTTTTCTCAGTTCTCACCGATAGAGGATCACGCCCTGTTTGAAAGAATGCAAAAAACGGCAGGAAAAAGAGAAAGGGGTTGAGTTTCCCATCGAAATATTGTGGGCTTCCATCCTTGCCTTCAAAAAAGACTCTCACGGGAAGGAGGGCGATCTCCCACCAAGACTCTCCATACATGAAGGCTCTAGAACCAAAAACACCGATTGATTTTTGTGCTTCACCATTCTGGGGATTGAACCAATGGTCATAGAGCGGAAAGACGGGATTGTTTGTCCAGGCATAGTTCCTGATCACCCACGGGGAAAACACAAGCAAGCCGATAACCACAAAAAGCAGGCCATATCCTATGCTCTTGAAAAACCTGCCCTTTTCGTCTTGTGCGAGCCTTGAGTGCAGGAAAGGAACAAAAAGGGAAAGGAGAAAAAAGGCGACGAGTCCGTTATATTTTGTACCCATAGCCAACCCGGAGAAGACGGCGGAAAAGACCAAATACCTCGGACTGAAGCCTCTCTCAAGCCATTTCAGAATAAGAAGAAGTGCCGCCGTGGAAAAAAACACCAGCCCCAAATCAACGTAAACCGTGATGGAAAGCTTTACGATGACGGGTATGGAAAGGAAAAGGATCGCTCCGAGAAGTGCATAGGTTGTGTTTAATCGGCGCCTAAGATATCCGAACAAAAGCCAACCCGTCAGCAATGCGAAGCTGAAGTGAATAAACTTCGGGATAATGTTATTTCCAAAATAGAGTGGGATGAGATAAAGCAGATCCAGATTCATCGGGTAATATGAAAAAGGCATAAAAGGAATCTCATAGATCCCCCCGTGTTTCAGGTAGAGGTTGGGGATGGCTAAATGATGAACAAGTGCGTCTCTGCTGACAGGAGGTACGGAGGCTAAAAGGATTACAAAAATGATTAATAGGACGACCAAACCGCCGAGAAAAACGATTAATAGGTGATCAGCCCTGGAACCTTTATTTCTTTCTTCTCCTCTTTCCACCAATCTTCTCTTTTCCCTAATACAAACAGTAGGCCTCGATGCCGGATCTTCTCATCGATTCCGCACAAAAATAGTAACAAAAGATACGAAAATTGGCAAAGGGATCCCAGTAAGCGCCCTTCATCGCGCTGAGATTGACCACCAAGTGTCATCCTGACGCTCACGATTTCTCGCAGAAAGCGGTTCCCGTTCCCCCATGGGAGGGGAGATGTGGCGATTAACGGCAAAGCGGCATGACACTTGCATTCAATGAACCCCTGGCCTAGAATTTTATATGATCTTTTTTCGGTGATCTCTGCAGGAGTGTAAACGGTGGCAACAAACCGGCCCTCGGAAAACATTCTCGTCTATGCTCTCTTCTTCTTTTCTGGCATGAGTGCCCTGATGTATGAAGTCATATGGATGAAAGAGCTGACCTTGATCATGGGCAATACGGTTCAGTCCACAACCGCCGTGCTGGCTGCCTTCATGGCTGGTCTTGCTATCGGCTCACTGCTTTTCGGCCGCTTGGCGGACAGGCTATCCATTTCTCCTTTGAGGTTCTATGCCCTTCTGGAGCTGGGTATCGGGCTTTTTGCAGTCGTCTTCCCCCTGCTCATCAAAGGATTTCACGTGCTCTATATCTCCGGCCATCATTCCTGGAATTTAAGTCTGCTCACCTTCACGATTTTGCGCTTTGTCGTATCTTTTCTCCTTCTATTGATACCGACCATTCTCATGGGAGCCACGCTTCCTGTTTTGAGCAAGTATGTGGAAGAAGGTTACGGGAGTGTGGGCAAAAAGATTGGTCTTCTCTACGCCGTGAATACATTGGGGGCGGTGATAGGTATTCTCGGCACAGGATATGTGCTGCTCGGACTGTCCGGGATCGGGGCCACCACCCGCATTGCCATCGTGGTGAACTTATTGGTGGCATTGGTCGCCTTTCTCGCGGAAATCAGGCAGGGACAAAAAAAGCGGGGCAACATATGCTCCCCCGTCGCTCCTCAAACCGAGCTCGAATCTCAATCCGACGATTATGTTTCGCCAAACATTGGACAGATCGCCCTTGCCACTTATTTTCTCTCAGGTTTTGTCGCCCTGGGATACGAGGTCCTCTGGATGCGGGTTTTCATCCCTTTCCTACACAGTTCCACCTATTCCTTCTCCACCATGCTGGCTGCTTTTCTAACGGGTTTGGCCGTGGGAAGCTGGGTATTCTCCCGTTTTGTGGACCGGTGGAAGTCCTTGCTTCACGCCCTCGGTTGGACCCAACTGGGGATCGGCGGTCTTACCCTGGCCTCACTTTTCTCGTTCTTGCTCTACTATCGTCTTTTCTCCTCCCACCTGGATCTCGCCCTAGAGGAGATGACCATCTTCTCCTTTCTTATCACTTTTCTCTATTTCTTCATCATACTCATTCCTCCCTGCCTTCTCATGGGAGGTGTTTTTCCCATTGTCATAAAGATGGTCTCACGGGGCGGCATCCTTCGCCTTGGAACCAAAGTGGGCAATGCCTATTTCGCCAATACGATGGGTGCAATTCTAGGCTCCGTCATAACCTGTTTCATTCTTATTCCTCTACTGGGCGTGCACAGTTCGCAAGTCCTGTTCCTCGTGACAAATATTTTGATAGGTATCGTTCTATTGTTCTCAAGCCGAATGCATAAAGAGAGGGCGCCAAGAACATCCCTTGGGGGTATTTTAGTAGGAACATTGGTCATATTTTTCGCCCTGTCAGGAGGAAACGTTTTCATGAGCGTTCTTGAGGAGCGGGTCACACGCGAAGTGGGTGAAAATGATTTCATCTATTATAAAGAAGGGGCTACCGCAACGGTATCTGTCGTGGAGTTGAAGAGAAACAGGATGCGCTTGCTCCTTGTGAACTCCATTTTTATCACTGGGAAATCCCTGACCACCAAGCTTATGGCGCACCTTCCCGTGCTGCTGCACCCTCACCCTAAGAAGGCCTTGGTGATCTGCTTTGGCATGGGTACCACTTTTCGCTCCCTAGCGGCTCACGGCATTGAGGTGCAGGGGGTGGAATTGGTCCCCGAAGAAGTTGAAACATTCCCCCTCTTCTACAAGGACGCGGCCAAGCTGCTAGAACATCGCCGCCACAGTATTGAGATAAATGACGGTCGCAACCATATGCTGCTCACGAAGGAGAAATATGATGTCATCACCGTAGATCCCTCACCCCCCCTGTACAGCAGCGGTATGGTCAACCTCTATACCCCTGAATTCTATCGCCTATGCAGGGACAGACTCACTCCTCAGGGCGTCATGTGCATGTGGTTCTTTCTCCCCAGTTGCCATACCTCTGAGTTTCAAATGCTCCTCAAGAGCTTTATGACCGTCTTTCCCCACACGACGGTTTGGAAATCCCCCGAGATAAATGGCATTTTTGCCATTGGGACGAAAGAGAAATTGCGAATCAACATGGAAACACTTCGCCAGAGGATTCAAAGTCGTGCGGTTCAAGATGATGTAAGACACTTTACCGGCAAAGATGCCTCCTTTGACGAGACCGATTTGCTCGAGTTGTTTATGTTCAATAGCCAGAAAATCTGGAGTCTGTCAAAAGGAGGGCCCAACCTGAGTGACGACACACCATATATTGAACATCCCTTAATCACATGGTGGCTCGACCCCGCAAAGCTGGATGTGGAAACACTTTTTCGCTTGAAGCGAGATAATATTGCAGAATATCTGGTTGTTTCAAGAAGGTGAGTGATGTGTTGGATAAATGGATTTACATCCTCCTTTCATCAAGCCTCTTCTTTCGATGAAATACATAGACCAGAAAGGCCGGGGAGTTTGCAGTATTTCTGAATGTATATTCACTCTGATCAAGGTGAATCAGACCGCCATTGACCTTTTTCCCATCCACCCCGACAGACCGTGATAGATCTTTATAGATCCCCTGGATCCATATCTCCTTTCTCACCACCGCCCCGGCGGGCAGCTTGAAGCCTGGTATCAGGATATCGCCCACTCCTGAAGGAAGATAGTTTTCTGCTATTCTCTTTTGGACCTCTCTATTTAAATACCTTGTACGGTGGTCAAAAACAATCACCTTGCATTGGGCCTCAATCATCTTTCGTTCAAGACATCTTGCATCAATCGTGTAGATGGAATTTCCGCACTCGTTTCGATTCATGTTCAAAACCGGGTCGAAAAATACCTGTTGCTGTGTAAAACAGAGAACCTTTTCATTTGCCCTTAAATTGTCGAGGCAGAAAGAGATATTCTGCATCTCCCTATTCATGATCGTGGGATTTATCTTCTGTTCATGCACAATGAGATAAAGCGGCCAGGCGAGAAGGCAGATCAAGCCCAGAACCCCAACGGCCGCACTTATATGTTTGGAAAAAAATCGGAATCCCGGCCTGATATCCATCGTGAAACCGGCAGCCAGGATACCCATCGCCGGTATGGTGGGCAAAAGGCTCTGGTGAAAGGGCCTTGCTGTAATTAGATAAAAAAGAATGCCCATTGCTGCCCAGAAAGCGATCATCACTTTGGCCGAGTTGTGCTGAAACCACGCCTTAAGCGCCCAAAACACTCCGCAGAGTCCTAGGAGATAAAACAGTGCATTCTCATAAAGCAAACCCCCGTATATGCCCTGCCTCGTATAAGGAAAGGGGTATGTTTTATTGGCTTTCTCCGGGTCAAAGTAGCTGAATGGACCGATCACGGTCTCGCCAAGAAATGCTCCTAGGCTTTCCCCGAGGGTCAAAAACAAATAAACGAAGAGCACCAGCATTAAAAGCACTGCAGTATTCGCATAGATGGCCAATACTTTAGGCACCTTCGTAAAACAACCCTCTCTGGCCAACCAAAGCAGCAGACCGATTACAATCCCGGCGGCCCATATGACCGCCTTTTGTGTTGAGGCCACAGCCAATGCCAAAAATAGACCAGATAGCCAGATAGAATGCCACCTTCGTCGCTCCACGTATTTTAGGGCGTAATAGGCTCCGATAGTATTGAAGGCCATATTGAAGAGATCATGCCGTATCTCGATTCCCTTATGCAGAAAAACCATGCAAGACATGGTCAGGGCGACGGCAATGAGCCCAGTTGTCCTGCTCCAGATCATTTCTGCGATCCTAAATGTAAAAAAGAGAGTGGCAAAAAGAAACAAGGAGACAAAATAGCGAACCGCAACAACCGTCGCTGTTCTGAAACCGAGAAGGCCGATGAGATAGGAGAGCGTCACATTCATAAAAGGAAAGTGAACGCTAATGCTATCGCTGTAAAGGGCCTTCCCCCTCACCAAGGAGGCGCTCTCGTAGAGAACTTGGTATTCATCAAAATCAAGAAATCGAGTGGAAGAAAGCTTCAATGCCACGTAAACCATGTAAAGAATGAAAAGGATGAGGCCGAGTTGGAAGATTCTTTCTCCGGAATCGTATCCATCAGGCCCTGTACTCCTCTCTCGGAGTGTTTTTTCTCTTGTCCATGTCATGAAAGGCACCCTGCCGTCGCTAAAATCTGAGACACTCTCAGGAATGGGATTGCCGAAGAGTTTGAAGAGCTGCGAGAGAAAGCACGCCGACAAAGGGCCTCAGATCTTCCTGTTACAATCTGATCCAAGTGAATTCTCCCCATCGAGAAACAATCTTGAGTGCACAATGCGCATCTTGTGTAGCCTGTAAGTGATAGCCGTTTTCAGGACCCCTATGCCGTAAACCACACTCTTTCTGAAGCCAATGGATGAGGCCTCTTCAAAATACCTTGTGGGGCAGGATACCTCGCCAATTCGATATCCGAAATATATGACCTGAGCCAGTATCTCGTTATCGAATATGAAATCATCAGAGTTCAAGTTGAGGGGCAACTTTTCCAGAACTTCCCTGGAAAAGGCGCGGTACCCGGTATGGAATTCTGACAACTTGCTTCCCAACAACAGATTTTCAACCGCGGTCAGAAAACGATTGGCGATATATTTGTAAGGGGGCATACCACCTCGACGCGCTTTCCCACCAATAATGCGTGACCCTAAAACAACGTCATAAACCTCAAATGCGATCATGCTGGCCATGGCCGTAACCAATTTAGGCGTGTATTGGTAGTCTGGATGAACCATCACCACGATGTCCGCTTCCCGCCTCAAGGCCTCCTGATAACAAGTCTTTTGATTGCGACCATACCCATAATTACGATCATGCAAAAAGGTTTCAATACCCAGTCTTTTGGCTATCCTCACTGTATCGTCTGCGCTATAGTCGTCCACCAGCAATACCTCGTCTACGATATCCAGAGGTATTTCCGAATAGGTTTGCCCCAGCGTCTTTTCGGCATTGTATGCGGGAAGGACAACAAGGATTTTTTTGCCATTCAGCATGGATCTCCCCCTAAGATCAAATTCCTCCATCCGATAATTTCTGACGCGCCTCTTTTAACAAGGCCACTATCTCTTCATGACTTCTCCTTTCAGGAGCTGGAATTTTTTCAAGAGTTTCTATCGCACTCTCATAATTTTTCATTTTCATATAGGTAAGTGCCAAATTTTTCCTTAACTCGACCGAATCCGGGGCCATTTCCAAGCCTTTTTTCAATGAAGAAATGGAATTTGTGTAATCCCCCACTGCGCCATAAGCTCCCCCCAGATTACCCCAGAAGGTTGCTTGGTCCGGGCGATACGTGACCGCCTTCCGGAAGTTCTTCAGAGCCTCCTCTTGGTTTTTCAACCTGAAGTGGGCCATACCCTTGTTGTTGAACCATTCTCCCCGTTCATCATCGGTCATGGTTAATGGTTCTGCTTTACTCAAAACAGAGAGAGCAGCCTCGGATCGATCTGTTTCGATTAGTAAGGCTGAATAATTGATATAGGAGCGAGCCTGATTAGGATAGTATTTTAGCGATTTCCCGAAGTATTCCTCTGCATCCCTGTACTTTTTTTCATCCAGATAGATCTCCGCAAGGCCGCTGTAGTAAAGTGGGTTGTTGAACTGCACTACCTCTCGATGGAAGAAATCCCTCTCGTTTTGCCAGAGTCTCTCGTTCAGAATATAGGAATAAAAGCCGAAATAAATTAAAACAACCGAAAAACAGGATAGGGCCAGAGCACGCCTGTTCGACAGAGACTTCTGGATCCCCCAGGCCACGGCAATGAAAATAAAAGACATTGGGAAATACAGCCAGCGCATGGCGATGAGAGAGGAGGCGGAGGTAGGGATAATATTGAGCACCGGAAACAATGACACGAGAAAAGACACAATGGAGAACAAAACCCACCTGTTCTTCCTTTTCCCCCACAATATGAACCCCAGCAGCAGCAGAACCAAGATGGATCCAAGGGCCTTCCAATTCAAGAAAGAGCCAGGATAGCCTACAGTAAAACTGTGTAATCCGTAGGGGAAAAAGACGCAACTTAGATTCCGAACAATGAGATAAGGTGCAAAATAAATTTTTGGCCACAGATCAACCATGTTTTTAGGAGACAACAATGCGCCTGTCGCGCTTTGTCTCAAGAAAAAGTAGATGACAAAAATCGAAATAAACGGCAAATAGCCAAAAAACTCTTTGCGAATGCCCCTTCCCGTTTCTCCAGCAAGCCTTTGATACACAAACGTAATGGGTAGTAACATCACGGCGAACTCTTTTGACAGCACGGCCAGGATGAAGCAAAATACAGAGATCACCGTCCTGTGATATCCTATACTTCTCGGAGCTTTGAGATAGAAATAAAATGAAAGCAAAGAAAAGAGCGTTACCAGTATGTTATTTCTGGATGTGATCCATGACACCGATTCGGTATTAACAGGGTGGACAGAGAAAAGGAGGGCTGCTAAGAGGGCCGCTTTTTGGTCATTAACAAATAGAAAGATAAGATGATATAATACAAGGCAGGTCAAAAGATGTAAGATGAGGTTTGTGGCCCTGAAACCTGAGGCCTTCATACCCCAGATTTTGTAATCTACCCTATAACTGATATTGACGAGCGGCCTGTAATAACCGGTATGATAATTGCTTGCGGTGCGTTTGACATCCGTAATACCATCTTCTTGCGCCAAATAAGAACTTAAGGAATGTGCTTTCTTTATATAGGGATTGTTTTTTATCAATGGATTGTCGTCTAGCATGAATTCACCGCTAAAAGTCGGGATGTAGACAATAGCAACAAACAGGCTCATGATAGAATAGGAAAAGAGTGTCTGCTTCATGCTGATATTGATGGAGGAAATATGAAAATCTTTAACCTCGAATCTGAACTTCATCTGACGCCGTGCCGAAAAAATGTGTTTGCAATCATTGCCATCTTCATCATTATCCTCTCCGTTTACTCAAATACCTTCGACGCCTCCTGGCATTTTGACGATGAACTGAGCATCCTTAAAGAAAAGTCTCTGCACGTGGACGAACTAAGCTGGGAAAAAGCGAAAAAGATTTTCCTTTTCACGCCTGAAGAAAGAAAGAAAATATACCGCCCCGCAGCGCGTCTCAGTTTTGCCCTCAACTACTATTTCGGTAAGGATGACGTCTTTGGCTACCACATTGTCAATCTGTCTATCCACTTCTTGGCCTCCATATTTCTATCCCTTTTCATTTTACACACTCTCAATCTCCCTTTGGTAAAGGCAAAATATGGGCCAAATTCCTATTCCGTCGCGCTTCTTGGAGCCGTCTTGTGGGCCATCAATCCCATTCAAACACAGGCGGTGACCTACATCGTCCAGCGAATGGCAAGCATGGCCGGCATGTTCTATATCATGTCCATGTATTTTTATCTCAAGGGGCGAACCTCTCAAAACAGATTCCCCAAAATGACCCACTTTTTCTTCTGTCTTGCTACCGCTATTCTTGCGTTTGCCTCAAAAGAAAATGCCGCCATGCTCCCCATAAGCATATTCTTGCTTGATCTGTTCCTCATCCAAGGGCTTGAAAGAAAAAACATCAAAAAAAATGTCTATGCTTTCCTTGCTCTGATTCTCATCCCTCTAGCCCTCGCGCTGGTCCTCAGCGGCCCTTCCATATTCTCCCCCAACCACCTGCTTTCAGGCTATGAATACAGACAATACACCCTCCTTGAAAGGCTTCTGACAGGACCCCGGGTGATCCTATTTTACATTACCCAACTGTTCTATCCTATGCCGAATAGACTAAACCTGCTCCATGAAATTTCCATTTCAAAGAGCCTTATGAACCCACCCACAACCATACTGGCCATTGTCTCCATTTTCCTGGTTATTGGAATAACCATCATAAATTCAAAGAGATGGCCCTTGCTCTCCTATTGCGTATTATTCTTTTTCCTGAATCACCTGATAGAATCAACCATTTTTAACTTGGAGCTAATCTTTGAACATCGGAACTATATTCCCTCCATGTTGCTCTTTGTCCCCATGGCCATCTTGATTGTTAGGGGGATAGATTTTTTTTCGTCCAAGAAAACCATGCAGGCCGTTTTTTGCATCTTTATTGCACTGGTCCTGGTTGGACAAGGTCACAGTACGTTCACGAGAAACTCTGTCTGGAAGACAGATGAGAGCCTTTGGTTAGACACCATAAATAAGAGCCCAAATCTTCCGAGACCCCACCACAATCTGGGAAAATATTATAGCACGCTAGGTCAAAGAGAAAAAGAAATTGCCGAGTATGAACTGGCGCTTGGACTGGAGACGGGACCTCATGGCGAAACGCGCCATGTGACCCACTACAACTTGGCCCTCGCACACAGTGCCATGAATGAAGAAGACGAGGCAATCAGACACTTTGAAAAGGCCATTGAAATGTATCCCGAATTTTCTGACGCTTATGCCAGTCTCGCTGCCATGCTGATCAGGAAAAGAAAATATGATGAGGCTTTTGATTA
>Ga0209427_10006373_pt1 | contig 13469 bp, 14 predicted proteins | sample DeeMarSWOR136_30_FD_187465 | JGI IMG/M metagenome (GOLD analysis project Ga0209427, IMG submission 187465) | Marine sediment microbial communities from White Oak River estuary, North Carolina - WOR-1-36_30 (SPAdes) (version 2) | ecosystem: Environmental > Aquatic > Marine > Intertidal zone >... | reverse complement strand
GTCGTTACTTTGCTAACTTCTTTTACTTCATATTCGTTTATTTTTGCAATCTCTTCAACCGCATAATGAACAAAAGCGGGCTCGTTTTTCTCTTTTTCTACAGGGCTTAACCAAGGAGCGTCAGTCTCTACAACAAGATTTTCCAAGGGAAGAGCCTTTGCCAACTTCTTATGCTTTTTACGATTAACCACGGCAGTAGGAATAGAGACAAAATACCCGTCATCCACAGCCCTTTTACCTAGTTCCACACTTCCAGAAAAACAGTGTAAAACAACATCTGTTTCCGCATTCTTCTCCAAAACATCTAAAACAAGGCTTTCAGCCTTCCTAGAATGAATAACCAAAGGCAATCCAGTCTCTGCCCCAAAACTTATCAACTGTATGAAAACCTCAAGTTGCTGTTTTTGCCATGAAGACTCCACAACCCAATGCCTATCAAGACCAATCTCCCCTATCCCCACAACACCAACAGGCTTCTCCTCAACCAACTCCTTAATATGTTTAAGGCAATAATCCAAATCAAGGTTCTTTATCATGGAAGGACTAAGACCTAAGGTGCAAAAAACATACCCTTGATTTTTCTGAGATAACTCAATTGAATAATCATAGTCTATTAAGCTCTTCTCCTTGTCCTGAGCCCCGACAGCAGCGTTAATAACCGCAATAATGTTTGCTTCCTTAGCGTCTTTCAAAGCTGTTTCCACAGGCTTATGATTAAACCAAAAAGGAGCTAAATGGCAATGGGAATCAATAAAAAAACCAGTTTCTTCTTCATTATCTCCTCTAACCATCTGAAAAACATCCTAAAAAACAAAAAAGTTTCAAACTTAAAAACTTCTCACAAAAAACTCTCAAGGGATTTATATTGATATTTCTTGCTCATTTAAAAGTTGTTGAATGTTTAGATCTAACGCTATAGCTTGTTTAAGGATTCAAAAGCGGTTGTTTACTCTTAATCCGTAAATTTTTTAAGAGAGGTTATGGCGACAATTCTGTCCGTCGAACCTACATTTATATTTCGATCATAGTCACCAAAATATATTATGGAACTAAATCCTGCGTTAACCAAATTAATTTGAAGTTCTTCTTTTGTCCAGCATTTCATGATAAAGTTGTATTCTGAGATATGATCTTTGCCATCTTTCTTGATAATATGACGTTCATTTACCAGTATTCTTCGAGTCTTTTTATCAAGCTGAGTTACACTACGAAATGTAAGCGTTCCTTTATCAGTTTCAATTGACTTCTCGAAAACGGGTTCTTTTGTCTTTCTGATCGCTGTAGAATTCCATTCTCTGACATCAAGAATTAAAACAGCATTCATGCGGAGGGCGCCAGCAAAGGAAAAGAATGCTTCTCGACGGCTTATATCATCTATAATATCATTTAAAACACCACGACACAAGATACCGTCAAATTTTTGCTCGGATGATAGTTTGAGAATGTCGCCAATTTCAAATTTAAGATGTAAAGATTTGTTTTCTAATTTCTTTTTTGCTTCCGAAATGAGCTCTGGTGAAATATCAAGACCAGTTACATTATATCCCCTTCGAGCTAGCTCAATCGAGTAATTACCTGTCCCACATCCAGCGTCCAAGATCTTGGAACCAAATAAAACTCCCTGTTGAGAAAACATGGCTTCGATAAAATCACAACGACTAGATATAGAACCTGAGATAATAAGGTCGTAAGCCCAAGCAAATTCCCTATAAAACAGTCTACATAAAATGTTTTCCATCCCTCATCCTCTTAGGTACTAAGGTTCATCATACTTCTACATATCAGTTTCTATTGATTTATATTGATATTCCTTTTTCATCTAAAAGACGCCAAATGTTAGGGTCTAACTCAACGGCTTTTCTAAAAGATTCGTTAGCAGTTTCAGAATCTCCAATTTCAAGATATGCCATTCCTCTATTAAACCATATAATAGGTATTTTGGGATGTAGTTCAACTGCCTTATCAAAATCTTCTATTGCGTCAATTATTTTTCCCATCTTCATCTTTACAAGACCTCGAGCATTGTAACCATAGGGGTTATTTGGTTGGAGTTCTATTGATCTATTCGCATATTCAAGAGCCTCAAAAAGCTTTCCTATATTGATTAAAATCGAGGATTTGCTTGCTATAATTACTGGATTATTAGGTTCTAGTTTTTCTGCCATATTATAATGGATTAGAGCATCTTCAAGCCTGCCCATTATGCTAAGGATAAGACCTTTATTAGTCCAAGCAATGGCAAGGGATGGCTGATACTCAAGGGCTTTATTACAACATTCCAACGCCTCTATTAAGCGACCAAGGTTGATTAAAACCAGGGCTTTATTCGCCCACGCATTTGCGGAATTTTCTTGCGCTCTTATAGCCATATCAAAATAGATTAATGCCTGTTTAAACTCACCGAGATTAAAAAGAGCAAAACCTTTATTGTTTAGGACTATGGAGTTATGTTCGATAGATAGAGCCTTATCAAAGTATTTAATAGCGGTCTCAAAATCCCCATTTTCTACTAAGAGTTGCCCCATATTGTTCCATACTTCCCAGAGATCCGGGTTTAAATCCATAGCTTTATTAAAAAATTCAGCAGCTCCTTTAAAATCCCCTGAAAGCAGTAAGATGTAACCTAAATTTGCAAAGGACAAAGCAGTCTCTGGCATATCACCTCCCACCTTAATAGCCTTTTTTAAAACTTCTACAGCCTTGATAATGTTACCTGAGTAGTAGAGCGCCATCCCTTTCGCACTTAACGCAACAATGTTTTCAGGGTGGTATGTTAAAACCATATCATAATACTCTAAAGCTTTCTCAAATTCTCCTTTAAAAAGACGCACATTTCCTGTCTTAATAAGGGTCTCTGTATCAACGATCGTGTGAGCAAATTCAGCAGAAATGACGTTTATTATTTCATCGAATTTCTTAACCGTTTCTTCAAGCTTTTTCTCCTCCCCACCCATTGCTATTTTTAAAAAAGTAGAGAGCTCTATCAATTTCGCGCTGGTTACAAAAACTTCTAAGGGGATATCTAAACGCTTGTAAAGCTCAACAAGCTCCTCTATTTGAGCCTCCTGTAATTCATTTAAAACCTCCCTACCTATAACTTGTCCTTCAAAGATTATAGTTTTGATATTAGAAAGCCTTTCATCAAGCTCCTTAAAAAACGCTCCTTTTTGCTCTTCAATTAAATCTCTAAGATCTTTCATCAACGAAAGGTAGATTTCATCAAGTTTTTCGGCAATCTCCCCTTTTATCCAATTATGTATCTCGTTAAAAGATGATTGAAGATATAATCGAAGATTTGAAATCTCCTCACCTTTAATAACATCAGAAAGCTCCGTTTTCACATCTAAAAATATACTGTCAATCAGCTCTTTTGCTTCCATTCCGCTAAACTCACCAGAGTTAACCAAAACATCCTTCAAACGACGGTCAAAATCATCAAAACTTAAATCGCCTACTTTATCACTTTCACCCTCCCTTAACGCAATTCTTGTAGCACTTTGTACTATCTGTTTAGTTTTTCCAAAAACAGCCTCACCAGGTTTATTTTGGTCTTTTTCAGTAATTTTATCAAAAACCTTTTTTCCGAGTTTAGAAACAACACATATAATAAAAGGATAAACCGTTGGAAAAACCAAAGAAAAACACCTATGTACATAAACGCTTTTAAAGTTAAAAAATTTTAAACTTATTTAAGCCTAGAATTTTAAACTTATTTCCGTTTTTCTAGATTTTTAGCATGAATCCATTTCAGTCGATCATAAAATCTTTTCACATTGACTTTTATCGTTTTTTGGTGAAGGTCTTTTCTCCAAGCTTCTAAAAAGAAGTTTTCTAAACCCACATACTCCGCAGCTGATAAAACTGTTTTTTTTGTTTCATAAATAGGCTTGATCTTTTCTTTGTATTTTAAATCCCTTATAACATGGTGATCTAAAATAATTTTTTCAGCTGTAACTGTTTTTATCACTTTCAAAAGATTATTTGTTGCTTCTTCAAATTCATCAATACTAATCTTTCTTCCAACCAAGGTTGTTGGAAATCCGTCCAAGATAAGAAAGTCTGGATCCTCCTTAATTATCCAGTTCATAGCATCAGGATCAGCAAGACTTTGTGCATCACTTCCAAAAACAAACTTAAAATCACCTTCTGTAACACAAACCATTATTACACGCCCTACTTTACTCCCAACAGGACCATGCCAAACAGCTGGAGAAAACTTCAAATCCCCAAAATCTTGCCCATCAGCATAAATCAAGTCCTTACAAATACCTTTCACCTTTTTTTCAAAGATATTACCTCTTTTCTTGCCAGAAAGGTTAATATTTTTACGTCTATCCTTTGCAAAAACTACCTTATCCTTAAATGCTGCCTTATACAATTCATCGTCATAAAAGCGAGGGTGATGATCGTAATGATAATGAGAAACAACAATAGTATCTACATCTTTTACTAGGTTTATTATTTGCCCTCTAGCAAGCCTTTTAGCCAACTTTTCCTCATCTGAAGGAGGAAGCCCATATCTCCTTGGACCTAACGCAACACCAGGATCAATAAACACCCTATTTTTACTCGTAACTACTAAAGTAGCCATAGCCCTAACACCAAAAGAGTCAAAAGCTATAGGCAAAATCCTCAAAAAAAGCCCCCAGAAAATAAAAAATGTTTGACTATAATGATGAAACTTTTCTCTTCCTTTCAACTTTATAATAATGAATAACTTTTACTGCAATAACCAATGCTATCATTATAACAATCCAAAGAAACTTGAAATCGACTAGCTTTGGAATTATGCTTTCGATTGTATAGATATTATCATCTGAAGAAAGAATATAAAACTCATTATCTTTGTCCACACCAAACGAATTAATCCATAGAGTCGAATCCATGAGCACGCTATTATCTAGAACAGAAACATCGGCAGGAGTTGCACCATTGTAAGAAAGACCCCAAATAAGCCCTGACCCAAAGTCACCATAGATATAGATACCTTCTAAATCATCATTGAACTTTTCACCACGATAAACATATCCTCCAATAATAGCAGGAGCATTCCCAACAGAATGATCATACTCCCAAACAGGATCCATAAGCCCCGTTGAATTACATCCAGAGGAAGGATTAAAACAAAGCGATCCTTCTTTAATATTCCATCCATAATTTTTCCCCTTTTCAACAATATCGATCTCTTCCATTTCATTCTGACCAACATCACCAACCCAAAGCCACCCCGTTTCTGGATCAAAACTGAACCGCCATGGATTACGGAAGCCATAAGCAAAAATCTCCTCCCTATACCCCTCTAAATTATCAACAAATGGATTATCATCCGGAATGCCGTAATTTTCCCCGTTTGCAGGATTATCAACATCAACACGTAAAATATTTCCTAGTAGAGTAGTACGATTCTGAGCATTCCCTTCCGGATCTCCACCTCCGCCTCCATCCCCAGTTGCAATATAAAGATAACCATCTTTGGGGCTAAAAGCTAACTGCCCCGCTTTATGGTTACTATAATTAGGTTGAAGGATTTCTAGTAATACTAATTCGCTCTCATTGTTGGCTTGATTAGGATCTGTAAGGCTTAAATTATAGCGTGCAATAATTGAACGACGAGGATTGCTAGCAGCAGAATAATAAACATAAAAACACTTCGTATTGTTAAAATCAGGATGAAAAGCAACCCCCAATAAACCTTGTTCACCGTCCGCCCTTACTCGATCTTTTATATCTAAAAAGACCGCAGCGTCATCTGTATTCACAGAATTATTAAAAACCCAGATTACACCTGCTTTCTCAACCACAAATACCCGATTTGTTCCATCGTTAGCATATTGAAAATCTACCGGTTCTTCAAAAGAAAGGTTGGGAAAAGCATTCAAAAGATTAATTTCAAAATCGTTTTCCGCTGAAACTTGAAACGGAACTAAAGCTAACCATATGGTTCCACTTATTAAAAAGGAAAAAATCACTAATTTTAAAATGCGCCGTTTTTGCTTCACAAACCTCACCTTTAAAATAATAAAAGTAAAATAATAAGTTTAAGAAAAAATAATGTTCTTTAAGTTGATTTTCAGGACTTTTCCTCTATTAAAATATTTAGATTCTTATAGGAAGATTATTTTTTTAAATTAGAGAAATTAACTTATTTTACGTTTGATAATATTTTTGGAGGTTTTGGTTTTTGGCATGGGAAGAATATTTCAACAAAGCTTTTGTGTATTTAGAAAACGCAAAAAAATATGAAGGAAAACGGGATCACAAGGCTGCATTTTCTCTTGGATTTTCATCTATTGAATCTCTAATTAAAGGTTTCATCCTTAAAGAGATAGGCAGACCCCCCATGCACATTTCACAAGCGCTAAACGAAGAAAAAATGTTAGAAAAATTAAGAAAAATAATCTCAGAAGAGGACATAAGAAACATAAAAGCAATAGATGAAAAAATGAAAGCATTATACCAAAAAAAATATTCACCACGTATGGAAGAAACCGAAAAAATCCTAGAAATAATTGAAAAAATTGTCCAAAAACTAAATCCTTAATAAAAAAACTAAATAGAAAAAAAAAAGAAAGGGAAAGAAAAAAACATTTCAATCAGTGAAAGCTGCCTTGACATCTTTATCAAAAAGCAAATATCCCAGAATTATGAAACCAACACCTACTGCAACAGCATCTCCGTAAGTTTCCTGCTCCAAACCAATAGTGTATAGAGTGTAAGCGGCTAAACCGATAACTGCTAGGGTTATCAATATTCCTAGGATCCACGCCCATGTTTGAGTAAGCCAGAAACCTATAGCCATAAGGAGGGCGAAAATCCCGATCACAAGCGTTATATAACCTGCTGTCTCAACATCATCCGCAGTTACATCAGGATCATTAATATCAGCAGCAATCCCTGAAGGATCATCAACCATAGCATACCCAGCCAATAAAAGAAATATCGCAACAATGAACCCTAAAATAGCGATGATAGAAACACCAAGAGGCCTCGCATATTTTAAACCCATTTTAAAAACCTCTCAAAACAACATAAAATAAGAAATTCTTAAACCTTTCTTAAAAAAATAAGCGGAAGAATAATAGCTACTATATCGCTAATTTTGTTAATTAAATAAAATATTTTATAATAGTTTTCTAGTAAAATGTAAAATTTTAATAGATTGTTTTTTATATCTTAAAAACCCATTCCAAAATACCAGAAATAACACAAACAAAGAAAAAATATTTGGAGGTCCTATAAAATGGCCACAAAAGTAGGAATAGTATCAGGCTTCCTAGGCAGCGGAAAAACAACAGCAATTATAGAAATAGGGAAAATACTAGACTATGAATACGGACTAAAAAGCGCAATACTCATGAACGATATTGGTCAAGTTAATGTGGACAATGAATTTCTCGAGGGTATGGGCATGCAAGCATGCCAGGTTACAGGAAAATGTATCTGTTGCACGCTTGGTACAAGTTTTCAGGATACAATAAAAGTTCTACAAGAAAATTTTGACCCAGACGTTATACTAATCGAGCCAACTGGCATCGCTATACCTGAACGTGTTAGAGACCGGTTCCATGAAGGACTTTTTGGAGAAGGATTTGAAGTAGCCCCGCTCATAGTATTAGTGGATGGCTATAGATTCCTTGACTTTGCAGATACAATAGATGAACTTATAGAACGTCAAACAAAAGGCGTAGAAATCATCGCAATAAACAAGATGGATCTCGTAGATAATGAAGAAAAACTTGAAAAAATAAAAGAATCAGTTAAAAAAATCAACCCTAAAGCTTGCATAATGGAAATGTCTGCAAAAAATAAGGAAGGAATAGACATACTCGTAGAAGTTATTTTAGGAAAAAACGGAACAGCAAAAAATGCGTAACAAAAGGGATTTTAAACACCCTTTTTATCTATTTTTACCTATACTTTTCATAATGCTGAAAACTAACAAAGGAGAATATTTATCAAGCAAGAATAGAAAAAGAGGGAGAAGAAATTCGTATTAAAATAATCTATCATAACACAACTTATTAATTAAAACAAAACAAGGTTAAAAGCATAATAAAAAGATTCATAGAGAAACAGATAAAAGTCAAAATTTATATTTTTAAAAAATATCCCTTATACGAAAAGTGTTTTTTATCTTTGGAGGTTACATGATTTGACTGAAAAACCAATAAAAGTCGGGATAATATCAGGATTCCTAGGATCAGGTAAGACAACAACGTTAATAGAGGTTGGAAAACTTCTAGATACAGAATTTAACCTTAAATCAGCTATATTAATGAATGATGTAGGCGCTGCGCCAGTTGACGGAGAGTATCTCGAGGGTCTTGGCATTCAAGCTCGCAAGGTAAAAGCTGTGTCTATTCATTGACTTAGCTGCCGAGCTGGAGCTTGTATTTGCTGCACTTTAGGCCCATCGTTTCGCATCGCTATGACAGCAATCCGAGATAATTGGTTTGAGGGAGGAGAAGGTGTTGTTTTAATTGAACCGACGGGCATAGCGATTCCTTATCGAGTTAAAGGCCGTTTTACCGAGGTTTTTGGCGAAGGTTATGGGAGTTTTGAAATTGCTCCCCTCATTGTTTTGGTTGATGGGTATAAGTTTCTTGAATTTGTGGATACGATTGATGAACTTATAGAACGTCAGACGAAGGATGTTGAGTATATTATGATTAATAAGATGGATCTTATAGAGGATATGGAGAAACTTGACAAGATTAAAGCGATTATTCGTAGAATTAATCCTAAAGCTGAGATTCGGGAGATGTCTGCGAAGTTTGGTGAAGGTATCCGCGAGATTGTGAATATTATTATGAAGGAATCTTTGGGTCTTTTTGACTTAAAAGAGGAGGGATCTTCGCCTGATATAGATGCATAAGTTTTAGATATGGTCGGGATAAGAATGGATAAAACGACTACAGTTGATGATGAGAGTAAGAAGAAAGCTTCGAGCTCGAAGCCTGTAAGGACGCAACATCCTTCGGGTTTGGAGTCTGGTAGTTTAAAGATAGTGTTTTCGTTAGATGATTATGTGGATGTTAAACCAGCTTTGGAGGCGGCTCTTTTAAAAATCGGCGAAGTAGTTTTTGAGAGGAGTTCTAAGCTTATTGGGCATATTAAGTCTACGGTTATGTCGGTAATTGGTTCAGAAGAGTTAAGTTTGAAGGGTAGTTTGGTAGATTTGGGATTGGGAGTTGATTTCACTGGAAATTTGCCTGATAAGATTAATAATGCTGAGATTTATGTTCTTGCTGTTGTTTATGGTTTAGAGGAAGAAGAGCTAAATAAAATTGTTGAAGAAGCTATTACAGTGGCTTTTAAAGCTCATAAAATAAACTTTGAAATAGTTCCATATGAACATGTACATTAGCATTGATAGTTCAACTCTTTTAAAGCAGTTTAAAAGCCCTTTTTTATCTATTTTTTCTTATTTTATCTTAATGGGAGGAGAGAATGGGCGGTGATTAAAAAGTTATTAAATTACTAATTTATACTAGATATATATAGGTAATCTTTATATGTGATTATCAGAAATACACATATAAATCAAATGCTAGCCTGAGATGAGTTGTATGGTTGAAGAATTATGTCCTGTTAAAGAGACTATTAAGATTATTGGTAAAAAGTGGTATTTGATTATTATTTATGAGTTAACTAAGAGAGCGAAGGGTTTCAATGAGCTTAAAGAGTCGGTTAAAGGTATCTCTTCGAAAGTCCTTTCAGAGAGTTTGAAAAGATTGACAGAACGGGGTATTGCGGAAAGAAATGTTAAAGAAGAGTCGCCGATAAGAGTTGAGTATTATCTTACGGATAAGGGATTGGATTTAAAGACTATTTTTGAGTGTATGAAACATTGGGGTCTTAAATGGTCTATATGTGATGAAATAGACCAATTAATGACTTAAAAGACCTTTTAAGAAGTATAGTAATGAAAAACTTATCGTTTGTTTACTTTTTTTGTAGCGAAAAATTATTAGAACCTTTAAGAGATGGCGGTGAATAAAGAGAGTTTAAAATATCTTTCGTTTCTTTTTAACTTTATAACATAATTTCGATTAAATCTTTAATAGGTTTTGATAAGAGGTTTTATTTGATGATAGTTGTGATAGATTTAGGTAGTCAGTATGTTCATTTGATAGCACGGAGAATTCGTGAACTAGGAGTTTATAGTGAGATTGTTCCTCCTTCGATTTCGGTGGAGAAGCTTTCAAAGTTTTCGCCTGAGGGAGTTATTTTGAGCGGGGGTCCTGGTTCTGTTTATGATGAAAGTTCTCCTGGTATTGAATTTGAAATTCTTAATTTTTGTTCCGATAATAAAATTCCTGTCCTAGGTATTTGTTATGGGCATCAACTTTTAGCTTATATGCTTGGTGGGAGGGTGGAGCCTGGGAGGAAGAGGGAGTATGGGAAAAAACTCATTTTCATCAAAAGTCCAGATAGCCCTCTTTTTGAAGGCTGGGAGGAAAAAGAGACTGTTTGGATGAGTCATGGCGATCAGGTGATTGATTTGCCTCCTGATTTAAGGATTATAGCTTTTACTGATGAAAGTCCTCTCGCAGGTTTTGAGAGTTTTAATGGGGCTGTTTTTGGTGTTCAGTTTCATCCAGAAGTTAAACACACGGTAAAGGGTTTGAAGCTTCTTGAAAATTTTACCTTAAAGATTTGTGGATGTGAGCTTAGTTGGAGTGTTGAGGATTTTATTAAACAGTCTGTGAGAAAGCTTAGAGGAGAGGTGGGGGAGAAGAAGGTTTTGATGGGTGTTAGTGGTGGTGTTGATTCTTCTACTGCTGCTTTGCTTCTTCATGAGACGGTGGGGGATAATCTTCATTGTGTTTTTATTGATAATGGTTTGATGAGGAAGGGAGAAGTAGAACAGGTTCTTGAAATTTTTCGTGATCAGTTTAAGTTTGAACATTTCCATTTTATTGATGCTTCGGAGAGATTTCTTGAGGCTTTAGAAGGGGTTGTTGATCCGGAGGAGAAACGGAAGATTGTAGCAGAGCTTTTTATTAAAATGTTTGAGGAGAAAGCGGAAGAGCTTTCAAAGGAGTTTGGCGAGTTTATTTATCTTGGTCAAGGTACGATCTATCCTGATAGGATTGAGAGTGCTCAGCCTAGTACGGAAGCTTCGAGGATTAAGTCTCATCATAATGTTGTTTTGCCTTCTTGGATGCAGTTAGAGGTTGTTGAGCCTATAAGGGATCTTTATAAGGATGAGGTGCGGGGTGTTGCAGAAAGGCTGGGTCTTCCCCAGGATTTAGTTTGGAGGCATCCTTTCCCAGGGCCTGGTCTTGCTGTTCGGTGCCTTGGAGAGGTTACGCAGGAGAAATTGGAAATATTAAGGGAAACGGACAATATTGTGGTGGAAGAGGTTAAAGAGGCTGGATTTTACAGAGATTTATGGCAGGCTTTCACCGTTCTTTTACCAGTGAAGAGCGTGGGGGTTATGGGGGATTTTCGAACTTATGAATATATTGTAGCTTTTCGAGCGGTTGTAAGTGATGATGCTATGACAGCAGATTGGGCAAAGTTACCTTATAAATTGCTTGAAAAAATTGCGAACAGAATTGTAAACGAGGTGAAGGGAGTAAATCGGGTGGTTTATGATATTACGCAAAAACCGCCTTCAACTATTGAATTTGAGTGAAAAAGTTTTACAAACAAAGGTTGTATTAAGTATTTTATGTGAGCTGGTTTTTATGAAGTGTGTTATTATATATCACTCAAAGTTTGGGAATAATAAGCAGTTGTGTGAAGCTGTGGGTAAGGATTTGGAGAAGGATATGGAAGTTAAATGTTTATTTGTAGACGAGGCTTCAGTTGATGATGTTAAAGCAGCGGATTTGGTGATAATAGGGGGGCCGACGCACGTTTTACGGGCTAGTAGGAGTATGAGGAAATTTTTAAAGGAGCTTTCGAAGAGTAAAGAAGAGTTTTCCGGTAAAAAAGCGATTGCTTACGGTACTAGGGTTAAAATAGGAAGTGCAGCTAAAAGTATTGAGAAAAAATTGAGAAAAATGGGATTTGATGTTATTGCGGATCCCATTGATTTTTATGTGAGTGGCCAGAAGGGGCCCTTTAAGGAAGGTGAAATAGAACGCATGATAGCCCATGTTAGGAAGGCAATAAGATAGTTATTAAGCCCTATATGGTGAAAAATGGTTTTTCTTTAATTCTATCATATCTTCACAGGGATTCTTTTTTTGATTTTTATCACTTTTCCTTTTAGTTCGGAAGTGTAGGCGTATATTTCAACACCGTTTTTTGAAGCTTTTCTTAAACTTTTTCCGAATTTAGGATCCATTTTATCGTTTGGGGAGAAGTATTTTGCGTCAGTTCTTTGTACTAAGAATAGGACACTTGTTCGGTAGCCTTCTTTTTTTGCTTTTATGAGTTCTGAGACGTGTCTGCTTCCTCTTTCTGTTACAGCGTCAGGGAATTGTGCTACGCCATTATTTACTAGGGTACAGGATTTTGCTTCGATAATACAGGGTTTTCCATTAGTTAGGAGGAAATCGAATCTACTGTTTCCATAAGGGAATTCAGGTTTTATGTGGATGTAACCTGAAAATTCTTCTATTTCGTCGTTTTTCAGAGCTTCTAATATCAATTTATTGGGGATTCTGGAGTCTATTGATACTTTCATGTTCTTGTGAAAGACTGCTAAAATATCATGTTGGGTTTTTCTTTTAAGATCATTAGTTTCTTTTAAGATCATCTTGGTTCCTGGGATTAATAATTCATGCATCCTTCCAGGATTAGGAAGAAAGCAAGGGATTTCAGAACCAGCAATATTTACCAAAACTAAAAATCGGTTTAATCTTTTTTTAAAAACTCCTTGAACGAGTTTTCCTTCAATTTTCAAACAGTAAACCGGCTATTTAATCAAATATTCGAACATAAAAAGGTTATTTCTTATTATAGGTTCTTAAAAGAGGGATAAAATCGTTATTTTTTACTTATAAGGCATTTTTTGATCTAACCGACCCATGGTTCCTCCAACAATTCCTAGTAAGATATAATACATTTTGGGAGTTATATCTTCTATAAAAGGCTGTTCTTCTAGCAGTTTAATAATATTGATACTCTGTTTATATAACTGTAAACCTCTCAATCCTCCGATATATTCCGCAATTAGTTCTCCAAAAACTATAGCTGGATCTCTATAGGTTCCTCCATCAATCCCTCTTTGGATAAGTATCTCTTCATCGGGTGGTATTAATTCGCTCTTTTCCCAATCATCTTCTAATCCAAGTCCTGCGATCACAAGGGAAGAAACCCTTCTATTTTTATATAAAACATCCCTTAATTCCTTCTTAAAAACTTCCTCTTCATAATTAAAATATCCTCGATCTCTCCCAAAGAATAATGGAAAACAGTGATCATCAGCAATTTGGATCAAGAAATCAACAGTAATTCCTCTCTCCTCAAGCCTTTCCAATAATGGTCTTTCAGGAGTCATCTTCTCTTGT
>Ga0209427_10006372_pt1 | contig 13470 bp, 13 predicted proteins | sample DeeMarSWOR136_30_FD_187465 | JGI IMG/M metagenome (GOLD analysis project Ga0209427, IMG submission 187465) | Marine sediment microbial communities from White Oak River estuary, North Carolina - WOR-1-36_30 (SPAdes) (version 2) | ecosystem: Environmental > Aquatic > Marine > Intertidal zone >... | reverse complement strand
AGAAAGGAGGGGAAAATGGCACGGATATTTAAAGTTCTCGCATCAATTGTTGCTTGGATACTATTTATTCTCGGCTGCTTCGGAATAGTGGGGGCATTCACAGCTCACATGGCTGCCGGAGAACCGTGGGAACCTCTGGGAGCATGGGCAATGGCTCTTGCCTACCTCGTTAGTTCCGTGGTTGTCATGAAGCTATGGAAAATGCTGGAATAGGGATTGATGATAGCAGTCCGTTCAAAGCAGTATGGAGCCAATTCCTATCAGTATATTTAAGGGCTGCCCCCTCTGTCTTTTTGTTTCATTTCATGACTGTCCCTCTTTCACAGCTTGCTATTTTTTACGGAGATGAGGAGATGAGCAGGCAAGCGTAGGGGGTCCTGGACTATACCTGCCACGCACAGTAGAGCATCGCAGTCAAATCGTAATGGACTCCTCGTTGTTCGACCCAGTTCCTATCCCCTTCAAAGTATTTGCTATTGTATTCTTCTCTCTGGTCATCAGGGAGATCAACAAAATATTGAACAACTGTCTCATCGGGGAATGCTTGCATTTTGTGAGTTATTGTGGGCTGGAATGGATTATCGGGACGATGGGATTTTATCCTTTGCTCCAGTTCTTTTTTAAGTTTCTCTATGGAATTATTCATGACAAAGCTCCATTCTCGTTAACTTACTCATTACTTCCCTTTCGGAAATGAAAACCTAAGCACCACATCATGGTGTTTTGGATCAAGCTTGCTGTATCGTAACAGCTTCTTTTTGCCTTCCATATCGTATTGTGAGGCTTCAAAGCATTTCTGTGCATAGTTCAGCATTGCGGGAGCATCGGCAGGTAAATCCTCAAGGAAATAGGGCCAAAAGCTTTGTACTGTGATTTCCCAGTATCCTTCGTCCGTCCAGCGGATATTGACCAGACTTCCCTTTTTTGGATATTCCATGATTGCATCCGTTTTAATCTCCCAGAATCCGAACGTTTCAGCATGATGAGGATTCTTGTGGTACGCTACCAAATGCTCGTGTGAGTGTCCACAAAAGTAGGCTACGACATTATATTGAGGGTTATGAAATAATTCGGTAACTTTTTTGTAGCTGTCGTCAAAGAAGTTCTTCCCATTCAGAGCATGGTGACCAAATGCCAATACCATCCAATTGCCTTTTGCCGCGTATTCCTCCAAAACACCTCGTAGCCAATTGATTTGTTCAAGCCGCCTGCTTTCATCTGGTGGTCCCACAACCTCTCTGTGCCGGTATACCGTACCTTTGGCAAACCTGAAGTCTCTGGTTGACGTATCGAGTACCACGACTAGTATGCCTGGATCATCTTCCTTCGGTTCGAGGGCTTCGAAATGATAGTACCCGGGACAATGTTTGCAGGCCTTGTTCAACCGGTCTCTCAACGTACCCTGCTCCAGGAATGTGCTGCCTTTTCTATCGAAACCGTTATATACGCTTCTTGTTAGAAGGGTCGTATTATCGTCCGGCGCGTTATCTGGAGAGAAATACACCTGCTTGTCAACTGCAAAGCCTTTACCATGCATATTGATGAAGTTATATCTTGAGCTCACTGTCTGAAAACCCATAGTAGGATCTATTACGCCTACGTCCTTTGAAGAAAGATTACCATACACCTGATAGTCATGATTACCGAGTGCATCGTACCAGGGGATTCTGAGTTTGTTTGTTATGTAAATGAATTCATAAAGCTCGCTAACAACACCCATATGGAGGGCATCCCCAGTATGAATCATGAAGGAAGGCCTCTCTGCTGCGGGGAGGCGATCCTGAATCTGTCTCATGATACCGATCTGCGTGAGATAATAAGAGTAATCATAGAAAACCAGATCTGGCTCATGGTCAAATCCATCTGAAATATAGTCCAGCAACCCAGTCAGCTCTTTCGTGAACATATACACTCTCTCGTCACGAAGTTGGACGTCTGAGAGATGGATGAAAGAAAGCTTGACACCAGGTTGTGAGCGGCGAATGGAGGCGATCGAATCACCTGGATCAAATCTCCTCAAAGCTTCTTTCGGGACCAGAATCCCATCGTTTCCCTCTATATTCGAAGCAAAAGTCTTCAGGTCCATACCCTGAAGATACTCCCAACCGTTTTTCCACTCCACATCAATGAAGTTCTGCAAGTCTCTTCTAATCAGCCGCTTCGAACCGGACTTGTCAATCTCCTCTAATTTGGGGTTGGATCTTCTTTCAAGTACTTCAACCAGTCCTATGACTTTCTTGTCGGTTATCTTTGCCTTTACCCGGCTAAGCTCCTTTGTCTGCGTTGGGTACTCGAAAAGCTTTAATGCACAGCCCGCAATCACAAAAATGAAAATGCAGAGGGCGACAACCAATCTAGGGGAAAAACTCCCTACCTTTGGTTGAACTCTTTGCGATGACATCGAGAGCACCTCCTTTGTAGGCAAAATAGTGTGTCGAAGGGGACATCCCTGTCGTAGGGGACATCCCTGTCGTATGGAACATCCCTGTCGTATGGAACATCCCGTATGAAAAACGTACTGATAAATATCAATGTTTCACAAACGTCCCTCACTTTGTAACCTTTACAAGGCACCAAGAGCGTCTAATTGGGCCTGTCGGGGGAATAGGACAATTGTATCGAATTCCCACCACATCGTCAAAAAATTTTTCAACCCAGGTAACAATGTCCCCTATCTCTTTTTACATATGTAGAGAGAAATTTCTCTAAAATGTTGACAGTGAGTAGGCAGGACGATAATATGAAAAAAACTTTGAGGAGGTAAACAATATGGCTTATTTTGTTATGCTGACCACGTTAACAAGTGAGGGGAGAAAGACCTTGATGGAGAAGCCTGGCAGGATTTGGAAGGTCAACAAGGAGGTAGAACAGATGGGGGCTAAAATAATAGCCCAATATGCACTGTTGGGTCCTTATGACTTCGTTAATATCCTCGAAGCTCCCAGCAATACCGTAATAGCCCGGGTTGCCTCCCAATTAGGAAGTCGGGGAACACTTGAATCATTAACAATGGCAGCTATAACTGTTGAAGACTTGGTGAAAGAATTAGGAATGGCAAAGGCAATCAAGAAATAGTAAGAAATAATAACCTTTGCACTCGATTAAATCGGATATTCGATTCCCGCCGCCATCAAAAATTGAATCCCCATATGGTCTGCAAAGCAAAAGAGGCAATTCTTATTGAAATGACCTCTGAAGATACAATCCCGCATTTTCTTAAGGACGTCCCTTTCTGCGGAATTGCCCTAAATGACAAATGAAGGTGTGACCCTAACTCCCATTCTCAATGCACTCTAAGAACCAACGTCCCCAAAGATCCCTAAAGATATCCTAAATGCCAAGGCAGCTTATTTTTTCGACGATTTCTTGGCAATGTTTAAGAAATCTTCAGCGGCTTTTATGAGATTGTCTGCGCCCTCCCTTGAAAAACTCGATCGATAATCTGCCGATTCCCTCATCTCTTTTCCGATCGTCAGGCTTTCTATGAACACTTTGTCAAGAAGGCCCCTTTCCACGTATAGATGTTCCAATGCAATAACAAGGCAGTAATGACTTTTTTCACGGTATTTTTTTGCATAAATCAATCCTCTCGCTGTATGGAACATAGAATAGTAGGCCTGAATCGTAGCCCATTTGTAGTTACCCCTTTCAAAACTATCTTTTGAAGCCAAAAGATCATCAGTTGCAGAATTTAGCTCCTTTCCGACAAGGGAGATTCCCTTTATAAAGGCAATGATTTTGCCTTTTGCTATACATCTTTTAAATTCTGAATTCAGGTCTTCTTTTCCCACAGCATGATGCCTTTATTGAGTTCCTCTAAGAGTACTTCCTTTCTATTTCTCATCGCAAGGTACTCTTCCACACGAACGATTACCGGCTTTATTTCTCTATCAAGTCGCCTCGTTTCTTTTCTTATTTCGTTCAAAACTTTCGCCTTGTTCTCGGTTACAATGAAAAGGTCTATATCGCTTTCATTAGTATCATCACCGGTCGCACAGCTTCCGTAGAGAACTATTTTTCTGCAAACATCACGTATTCTCAAAATAAGGTCAGTTAGACCAATTATATTTTCAAACTTCTTAAATTCTCGAACTGCTGGACTATCGGCAATAACCCTATACAGATAGAGTTGCCCCTTTTTCTCCCTGGTGACCATCCCCATGCTAAGCAGGAGCTTGAGGGTCTGATTCGTCGCCCCTATGCTCACATTAACCGATCGGGCAATCTCCCTTTCGTAATGGGGAGTGTACGGGACACGACAGAGATAAGAAAAAATTTTCAATGGAACCTTATTTAAAAGGTTTTCTTTAAAGTCCATAAGCTTTTCATTAAAATAGTACGAGTGTTCAATAAAATGTTATTACCGTTCATTTTAATGAACCATTAATCTGAAGTCAATACATTCTGCAACCTGAAATCATCAATCACGCTATGTGGCAAACGACCCAATGATCTTCACCAATCGGACGAAGATTAGGGACTTCTTTGCGACAGACTTCTATGCCAATGGAGCAGAATTGATGGAAATATATTCAAATCAAAGGACCGCAGGCAACAGAAGGTCTTTGATGCCCTAGAATGTCTGGCTGCTATGTCTTCTCATATACCTGATAAAAGAGAGTCGTTCGACCTTGAAGCTCTCGACAGGCAGATGGTCCGCTATTATGGTTTCTACAGTAACGTCTGCCGTGGGAGACGGGAAAAGGAAAATAAGGATTGGGTGGTACTTTATAATTTTATATATATCCCTTTTTCCTCTGCTTTGGTTATGCAGTGCAAGACTCGATTTCCTTAACGTCAATGAAAACATCTGCTGCATACTTGCTCAGCATGTGCTTCATCCCAAGACCAAGAAGTCCTTTGACAACTTTGAGCGCTGTCCGCCATTCATCGCTTGTTTTCGGACCATCCATTTCAGCATCACCAAAGAAGTAGACGTTGACCAGAAATGCAGGAATGCGGTTTACCTCACATAGCAGATACAAGTGAGCAAGTCTGTTCGTATATTGATAGAATACCTGGCTCCAATCGACTGCAGAGTTAACTCGAAGGAATCTCCTAACCTCTTCAAGACTGCGAGATATCAGAGATTCGGATTCCTTAGATGCCTGGGTTCCCCGTGAAAGCACCTCATCAATATGAGCTTTTGCCTCGACAAGAAAGAGGCGTCCGCTGTCGCTTTTTCCCAAGGCATCCCACTGAGGACCACGGGCCGGCCAAAACTGCTTCAACGGTCGGTGATCAAGCTTGACGTCGAGCCTGTCAAGAAAAGAATTGTCTCTATATTCGGCATAGTTATCTTCGCGCAATGGTGAGACCCATGTAATCTCGTCAGCTTCGGGGATATCGCATGTAGTCTTGATTTCACGATCCAGAATCTCTGGGCAATCATTGATGACAATCTGAATCCACTTGAGACTTCCTCTATTCCCTTGAGGCTGTGGAACCCTCACTCCTTATTTCCCCCGTATCTTTTCAAATGCATAAGACCCAAATCAGGGCCGGAGTTACTGCGCCCGCTCATTGATGGGTTGAGCCAGGATCGGTTATTCAATGTTAGGTACTACCCCCCATGCCCGTCAGAAACGTATAATTGGATGTATGTCTCCCATCATTCATCTTTCAAAGGAGGCTTGCACACCTTGCACGGAATATATCCAGCTTCTTGGGCTTCTTTAGCTGACCTAAATGTCACCAAGTTATCCGGTTTGATCTTCTTCGCCCATTGGCACCATGGGTAATGGTATTTATTAGATCTCTTGCTTCCAACATATTTGTAATCCGCCGCGAGCAAAATGCTTGTGGCCACGAAAGCAAGAATCAGAAGAATGGTTATTACCGCTATGATTTGTCTCTTCCTTCGCATTATAATCCTCCTTTGAAATATTAACTTTTATCCGCGATTGTCGATAAATCCTAGAGACCTTACCTGTTTATTATTAGAAGCCTTCATCAAGCAATAATGATGAAGGTCATAATTTCACGGGCATCCCCTAAATCCCCTTTTACTTGATATGGGACGTAGGTTCTGAAACAACTTATTTACAAATGCCAAAAGACCTCCATATATACCCTTTCTGCCAACAAATTCGGGAGAGTCCATATTTCAAATGTCAGGTCCTGCCCCCCATGCCTATTAAAAATTTATTATTCTTTGGACGTCCCTTTCTGCGGAATTGCCCTAAATGACAAATGAAAATGTGACCCTACCCTGCTCAATGAGTTGACCCCTTTTTCTTACAGCGATTTTAACCGTTCATTCCGCGTTTCTGCTTACTTCTTATATTTCTGCAATTGTGGAAAGAGAGCAAACGCGTTATCTCTCTCAATAGCCTTGCGTGTCTGAACATCAAACCTATCGTAACTATTGATACCCGCAATTGTCATAGCAGTTGCCGGCTCTGGGGCAAATGGGTAGTCAGTGCCAAAGAGGATATGTGAGGGGTCTACCAACTCCTGAAGGGCGGGGAAAGCATATCGAGTTGCCGAGAGAGCCGTGTCATAGTAGAAGAGCTTGAGATAATCGATTACTCCTTTTGGAGCTCTTTCTTTCACAATAGGAAAGGTGTCCAAAACTGTAATCCTCATTGCCAGGTAGGGCACTGCACCACCAGCATGGGATAAAATGAAAGGAATATCTGGAAATCGCTCCAAAGTCCCATTGTAAATCAAATTTGACGCAGCGCGTGTAGTGTCAAAAATGAAATCTACGACAAAGGCTGGTATTTCGAATTTCGCTTTGTCACTACCAGGTGGGATACTTGGATGAGTGTAGACTACGGTTTTTCGCCGGTTTAACTCGTCAAATAATGGGTCAAAGTCTGGATCCCCTAAGTATTGGTCCCCAATGCTTGTCAACAATCCCACTCCATCGAGTTTCAATGTATCAAGGGCATATGCTAATTCCTCCACAGCTGCTTCTACATCAGGAAGTGGTAGCACCGCGAATGCACCAAAGCGTCCTGGATAATCACTCACTAAATGAGCAAGAATTTCGTTACATCGTCTCGATACATTACAGGTGAAGGTAATGTCACCAAAGTACACTCCAGGTGCTGAAATTGATGCAAATGCTGTAGCAATGCCGTTTCGATCCATCATATCAATAGTAGATTCAGGTGACCATTTTGGGAAAGGTGCCCCTCCTGCGGTGGTGATGCCGATTTTTTCTAAGGCCTTAACATACCCTGATGGCGCAATATGATGATGAACGTCTATGCGATGAAGTTCTGTAATCATTTTTGTTCTCCTTCAGATGTAAGTTTGTTGCTTCAGAACCAACATCCCCCCAAACGTCCACCCAAATTGGACAGCTATTAATGGTATTGAATCCTTATTGTAATGTCCGCGATTGGTCTTTTGTACCCGTTCAACTTTGCTTTTTTAGATGTTCTTTGAGGCCCTCAAATCCTGCTTTTATTACATCTGAGTGAGCCTTCGGAACGTTAACAAAGAGCCCCATAATTCGTAATAACAGCCCACCGGCGAGATCGGCACGCCATCGATAACTCACCTTTGTATTTCCCTCTATCGCCTCAAACTTCCACAAGCCCTCCCCTCGGAATGGGCCTTCAACATATTGATAGCGAAGCAACTCATTCTTTTTAGCCTCAATAGTTTTTTCCGTAAACTTGGTAGAAGGTTTGCCGTGCACCGTTACGTCAATGAGTGCGCCTATTTGGTCCGCGGCATCCCCCGTGCGCAATTTTGAAGACTGTTTTGGCATCCACCAACTGGTCTTGCCCTCAAGTTCCGCTAAAAGTGCGCTGAAGACTACGTCAGGGTCGGCATTGATAACTGCCTCATCGGTGATATCATACTTTGCCATGATGGTTCCTCCTTTCATTAAAGAATAAATCTTACGTATTTTGAAAACCTCTATGATTCACATAACACAAGGTAAAAGGAAAGTAAACACTGTTTTATTAGGTAGAAAAAACGGATGGAAAATACCCATTTTTAAATTTAACAGAGGGAAGCATTGAAGCGGGCAAGGAATTACATGAAGAGTACTTCTAAAAATCCACCCGGGAAGATACTTCTTGATATGACCTGCTCCGGATAGCGGAGTGCGACTGATGCGAATTTATGTTTCTCCATAATACCTTTTGTCCGAAAGACCGAGGTATAAAACACCTATAGACATGCCATCATTAAGTGTGAAGTAAATTATGATTTTATAGGCGGTCCTTTTTGCTAAAAACGCCCTAAATGAAAAATGAAGATGTGATACTATCCTCCCATCTCTATCAACGCCGTAATTCCTTCATTTTTTCGATCTGACGCATAAGGTGACGATCCAGTATATCGTACTTTGCCGCTCTTGCAATAGGAGCCTCACCTGTTTGGGCACCTAACTCCATATACCTCTGGTCTTCAAAATCAAAAAGCGGCCATTTCGGATGGGGGGAAATGTTCGGATTACCCGTTTTTGCGAACTGAGTCCAATAGTCGATCATTATCCTGGAGAGTTCAAGGTCCTTCTCATACAAGGGAAGTATGATGTTACTTTTTCCATGAACAAAAGGAACTTCAGAAGCGTGGAAGGCACCTGCTGTCTGTTTCGGAGAGGGCGGAGTGCGCGAAAAAAAATAAAGATAAACAGGCTGCCCCGATTTTGAGGCTTGAACCGCATAAAAGCGGGCTTTGGAGCCAAATATGCTGTCGCCGTACATTGATGATTCAGCCTCCTCCTTACCATTTTCCAGCCCGGGATAAAGGTCGAAAAGGGCATCGGCATCTTCCCCGAATTCTTCGCGCAGAAGATCGGGCATCTTACCCAACTCAACGGCCACATTCCTGAGATCACTCAGCAGTTTCTTATACATCGGGTAAGTCAAAGTTCCTTCATCCGCATTACTCCCCACGAGCAAAGGTACGGTTGCTTGTTCTCCTTTAAAAAAAATTTCGAAGGGACTCTTTTCCAGAACATACCCATCGATAACCGGATAGAACGTATTCAGCTCCATTTCCTGCCTTAATATTTGATAGAACTTCTTTGCGGGAATCCGGCGCATATCCTTCAGCTGGTTTTCACCAGGGCCAACCACCCTGTCTGCAAATGCCTTTCCCAACTCTTCCAGTGGCTTGTAACTCAGGAACGGTTGCTTGAGATGGATCATCTGCCCGCCGTTTGCAGGGCTCTGCATAATGGCTTTGTGAAAGAGACCCCTGGCGAGCGGTGATGACATCATGTGGGCAACCGACTCCCCTCCGGCCGATTCCCCGAATATGGTAACATTATCCGGATCGCCTCCAAAAGCCTTAATATTATCTTGAACCCAGCACAGGGCCGCAATCTGATCCATGGTCCCGTAATTCCCTGAAACACCTTTCTCCGATTCTCTACTTAGCTCAGGATGTGCGAAATAACCCATCAGTCCCAACCTATAGTTAATGGTAACTACCACCACCCCTTTGTGTACTAGCGCATTGCTGTTGTAGGGAACATCGCTTCCGCTTCCATCAGTATGAGCCCCTCCGTGAATCCAGAGCATCACCGGTAGTTTCGCTTCTTTATCCAGGGCGGGTGTGCGAATATTGAGATACAGGCAATCCTCATCCTGTCGTGGCATCGGTATGAGAACGAACAGAAGTTTGGTGCAAAAGGTCCTGATAGGCCCCCAGCCCTGACCTTCTACCATCCCGTTAAAAAAGGTTTTGGTGTCGATTCCCAACTGAAGTGCCATCGGGCCAAATGATTTAGCCGCCTTTACGCCATCCCATTGCTCAACCGGGAGAGGCGGCTTCCACCGCAAGTCTTCTATGGGTGGTCTCGCGTAAGGAATTCCTTTAAAAACCGCAACCTGCCCGTTATCCTCATATATGCCTGAAATCTTTCCTCCCTCTATCGTAACCGGTTCTGTAGCTTTTTTAGAATCTGCCATGGCAATGTCTCCCTTTTGGTTTGTGGTTAGGTATAGTGGCTCAACAAAAATAATCCCACCTTTACGGTCTTTATCTTCTATAGTTTATGGAGTTTCTTCACAATACCTTTAGGCCACAAAATGCTAAATAGCATATCTATAAGCTTGCAGATGTAAATAAGTTGTTTCAGAACCGACTTCCACTCCAATTTTTTTACTCTTTCCTCTTGAAGTAAATGTCAATATTTCACCAGTGTCCCCCTTCTACACTGGAGTGAACTGTATAAACCCAATGAATAGATACCTTTGACCTCTCATAATAAGCTGCTAGTATAGATTACGCAAAACGAATTAAAAAGAGGTCTTGTAAATGGATCGATCCAGGAAGACTGAAAAGAAGAAGATTCGAGACAAGAAATACTCCAGGCGTGATTTCCTTGTCAGCAGCGGAACTCTGGTTGCCGGGGGAATTTTACGTCCATACGCATCCACAGATTTATTTGCCAAGACATTGGATAGAATCCCGGCAAAAAATAGTTACCCGCTCTCAAAGGGATATCTGGCATATAACAGCGAGCTCTGTTCCGGATGTCAGAGCTGTATGATCGCATGCTCTCTTGTGCATGAGGGATTAGTTAACTTATCACTTTCACGCATCCAGGTAACCCGTACTTTATTTCATGACTATCCAAATGACATGCAGGCCTTCGCTTGTCAGCAGTGCCCTGAACCCATGTGTGTAATAGAATGCCCTGAAGGAGCCTGTTATATCAACACTGACAAAGGGAATGTAAGAATGATCGATGCTGATAAATGCATAGGTTGCGGAACCTGTCTTAAGGCCTGTCCATATACCCTCCATCGAATAGTATGGGATACGAGAGAGGATAAGGCATTAAAATGCGATCTATGCGCTGAAGCATCATTTTTTGATAAGGAAGGCGGACCCTTCGGCAGCCAGGCTTGTGTAGAAACCTGTCCCCAGGGAGCATTAAGGTTAGTCTCAAAACCACCTGATTGAAGCAAAATCAATATAAAGAGGGGAACGGAAGATGCCTACACCGGGTTTTGCAGGAAAAATCCTCAGGGTAAACCTGTCCAACAGGGAAATACGTATCATAGACTCATCAAAATATGAGGAATATGGCGGAGGTTACGGAACCGCTGTAGCAATATTTTGGGATCTTTGTGTTGCTCCGGGCGATTGGGATCTGCAAGATGCTTTTGATCCGAGAAATATCGTTTGCCTTATGACTGGTCCATTGGCAGGAACGGGCGTTCCTTTTGCGGCAAGGACAAGTGTGTCAGGCTTATCTCCGCAGTCATGGCCCATCTGCTGGTTTTCCAGGAGTAATTTCGGCGGGAACTTTGCTTCTATGCTTAAATTCGCCGGCTGGGACGGAGTTGTTGTTCAAGGCAGATCGGAATCGCCTGTTTATATCAATATTATTGACAACAAGGTTACGATTGAAGATGCCAAACAGCTGTGGGGACTCGATACCTGGACAGCGGAGCAGGAGATTTACAAACTTCAGAATGCAAATACATCCTCCCTTAAAGGTCGCGGCTGGCGGAAACTGGGTGATCATTATACCACGCAAAGACCGTCAATAGTGGCTATCGGCCCTGCCGGTGAAAATATTTGCCGCATCGGATCCCTTGTACACGGCGGAGGATCCAGTGCGGGACAGGGCGGATTTGGAGGTGTATTCGGCTCAAAGAACCTTAAAGCAATAGCCGTCATCGGCACAGGCAGTATTAGGATTGCAGATCCCAAGGGATTGAGGGACGCGAGAAAATGGTTCGAAAAAACATACCCAGTTCCTCCAGCATTTGGACCTCCCAAGCCAAAGGCTTCATGCACGGGCTGTACCAGGGGCTGTCGAACGAGGGCCGAGGCCTATGGTAATGATTCGGACGTATGCGTGGAAACAAATTGGTATAATCTCCCCCTCCCCAGACCGCCATGGGGGCGTACGAGTCTAAATGACAAGTATAAGGCCGCGGATATTGCCCAGAAGCTTGGTATCAACGCATTTGATATCTGCTTTGGAGGACCTATGGCATTTATATATCCGGGACACCCCATTCAGCCGGCTGTTCCCGCCCACCCAGGATCCGGCTGGTATATTAAGTACTTATATGACAAGGGTATCATTGGTCCGGGAAAGGAAATTGATACCCATCCCCTCCCAATGGACAAGTATGACAGGGTAGAATTTGCCGAAGCATATGCAACAGCGATTTCAAATCGTGTCGGCATAGGCGATCTGCTCGCCGAGGGGATCTGCCGATTTGCTGAGAAAATCGGTAGATTGGATGACCTGAACGATATCCTGCGCTGTCCTATGTGGGGCTTCGTGGATCATTGGACCTTGCCCGGGGTGGAATGGGCTTATGGTAATCTTGTGGATTCACGGGACATTAATAATCATGATATGCAAATGAGGCCCTCAATGTTTATGTCATGTGATGACTACGTGAAAATCATGGCAGAAAAAACTCCGCCTTACAATGATCCATTCATGTTTGATTATAGCTGGAAGAATGAACAGGCATACAAAACCGGGATTTATTCCGATCATAAAGCGAAGTTAGTCGCATGGCATCAGCACTATCAGACTTTCTACAAGGAATCAGTCCTTTTCTGTGACTTTGCCTTTGGGAGCTACATCAATTTTATGACCCGGGATAAAAGAGGCGCGACACCTCTGGCTGAACCTGCTTTCTATAATGCGGTTACGGGTAAGAACTTAACCTTTGTCGATGGGATAGAAATCGGACGGAAGTCCTGGAACCTAAAAAGAGCCATAGTGACAATGCAGGGCAGGCATAGGGACATGGAAAAATTCGCAGGGTATATGTACAGGCCGGGTGCCGCAGCTGCCGATTTTGGTGGCGACTTGCCCATATATGACGGCAAAAAATGGAGATGGGTAAAGTCTAGCGATATGTATTTAGATGAAAAAGGAGTCGAGAAATGGAAAACCGCCTTTTATACTATTGAAGGCTGGGACACCAGGACAGGATATCCCAAACGCAGCACGCTTGAACAATTAGGCATGAAACATGTCGCGGATGTCCTTCAGGCCAATAAGAGACTCGGATCAGTGTAGAATGATACTATGAAAAGGTTACAGCTGGCCTTATTATCATTGAGTACCGTTATCCTCTTTCCTGCTGAGGGATGCAAAAGTATATATAATTTCTTCACAATACCTTCAGCCCGCAAGACTGCGGTGCAACAAACCTATACGCTTTCAGATGTAAGGAAGTTGTTTCAGAACTAATTCCCCTTCCACCTTTTTTACTTTTTCCGCTTGAAGCAAATGTAAATATTTCACCAGCGTCCCCATTTTCCCCGTCTGTTCCAAGCCTACTTATTTGAAGTGGCTATAGGCGGATTCACCGCCATCATAGATATCTTCTTTTTAGTCAATTTGAACTTCCGATTATACATTTTGGGATTTCTAATATTCTCAGGTTCAGTTGAACGCCATGTGAAGTTGCAATCATTACAGATATACACCTCCCATTCATTACCGACAGGCGATGAAATCAGCAAATTGGCATTTTTGGAATCACATCTCGGGCAAATCAAAAT
>Ga0209427_10006371_pt1 | contig 13470 bp, 9 predicted proteins | sample DeeMarSWOR136_30_FD_187465 | JGI IMG/M metagenome (GOLD analysis project Ga0209427, IMG submission 187465) | Marine sediment microbial communities from White Oak River estuary, North Carolina - WOR-1-36_30 (SPAdes) (version 2) | ecosystem: Environmental > Aquatic > Marine > Intertidal zone >... | reverse complement strand
CTCCTTCCCATCCACTATAAGCAAAAAAACCATAGCGCATAGCAACGCCAATTGCCAGTACGGTTGACCAATTAAACTGTTCAGGCCATAATTGTGTTGAAAAATGTTCCAGGTTACCAACTTTTGAAAAGCCGATTGCGATTACTGCTCCAACTGCAATCAATTTAATGAAACTGAAAATATTTTGCAAAATACCACTAAAAAAAACACCAAAACAGTTTACTGAAGTTAACAGCCAGATCACAATCAATGCGATAATTACTTCGATACCGCGGGAATAATTAAAACCTGCAAAGCTTTCAAAAAGTGAATTCCCATATTGTGCAAAAACCAGTGCTACAGCAGCGATAGCACCTTTCTCAGAAACTAAGAACATTGCCCAGCCACGTAAAAAAGTCCACACTGGTGGATAAGCAGCTTTTAAATATGCATACGGACCACCAGATTTTGGCATCATGGCGACTAATTCTGCATAACAAAATGCACCTAACAGCGTTGCGATTCCACCGATTACCCATACTCCATAAAACAAACTTACCGAAGCCACCGCTAACATAATCGGTTGTGGTGTTCTAAAAATACCGGAACCAATAATACGACTAATCACGATAGAAAATGACTCTAACAATCCCAGGTCGCGTTTAAGCTCAGTTACTTCAGAAAACAGGTCTGATTCTGTCACTGCATTTTGGGTCTTTGCCATTTACCTTCCTTTTCAGATCATCATTAATGACTCTGTTGAAAAACACCTTTCCCAAAGCTATTAGGATATGAAGATATCAATATATAGATACATTTACAATCAATCAAACTATATATTTTACATTCTAAAGCTTTAGGAAAGGTTAGTCCCACTAAATCAACAAGATCATTAATTCTATTATTATATCGTTTATACCTATTGTGGATTAAAATTTCATACTGATTCCATCGCTTTGAGCGATGGAGTCAGAATAGCAATTTGTTTTGTACTGAAAAATTAAACCTTAACGAATATAAATCATAACGTAATATGAAATATTTTGTTCCTCTCCTGAAAATCAAATTTAAAATCCTTGACTTTCTTTTTTAAAAATGTTACATTGAATTTCAGATTTTTAATGTATTGCCACATTTTATTTTGAATATGTTTTACAAAATTACAATTAAATATTAAATTTAAACATGAGTACCAATAATCTCCAGATGGTAGTAACTGACCTTGATGGAACTCTGCTTAGTCCTCAGCATCAAATCAGTGAACAAGACCTTCAATCACTTAAAATGCTTGGTAAAAAAAATGTTTTTCGTGTGGTTGCTACAGGACGTTCTTTATATTCAGTGAAAAGAGTGATTCAAGATGGGTTTCCGATCGATTATTTAATTTTTTCGTCAGGAGCTGGAATTATTGATTGGAATACAAACGAGATTGTTTATTCTCAATCTCTTAATCCTGCTGAAGTTGTAATCATCGCTAATCTGTTAATCAGCCGCCAAATTGATTTTATGATTCATAAACCAATTCCAGAAAATCATAAATTTGTTTATTCTCAAACAAGAAAACATAATCCTGATTTTTATCGTCGAATTAAACTTTATCAACAATTTGCAAAACCATTAACCTTCGAACCCGTAGCTTTTGGAGATGCTTGCCAGTTTATAGCAATAATTCCGAGTGAGGTTTCAGTATATGAATGGATCAAAAATGAGCTACCTGATTTCAAAGTTATCCGAACGACATCACCACTTGATGGAAATTCAATCTGGATTGAAATTTTTCCAGAGGAAGTCTCCAAAGGATCTGCAACCGAATGGTTATGTAATAAACTAAAAATTAATCAAAATTCCGTGTTAGGAATTGGAAATGACTATAATGACCTGGATTTGTTGAATTGGACTCAACATAGTTACGTAGTGGAGAATGCCCCGCCAGATTTAAAACAAAAATTTGAGATTACTGAAAGTAATACCAATAATGGATTTACTAAAGCGGTGATGACAAAATTTAGTGTTTAAGATAAAATAAGTTAGCGGAATAATCTGGACATCATTTTATATTCTATTATCCTTGCTGATAAATAATCAAAGGAGCATTTGTGGACTATAAAGCTACCGTTAAGAAATATTTTCAAGATCATCAAGAAGAGATCAAAAATAGTATTGTCGAATTAGTTCGTGAAATGGTGAAGGAAAAAACTGTTAATGTCATCTCAGAAAAACTTGCTGAACATCCATATCTGAAATTTAGGGGAGAGGAATATCGTGTCGCTGAAATTGTTAAGCGGGAATTTAACAGGAACAATATTCCTTATGATGAATTTTCCCTGATAGAAGGACGACCAAATGTGATTGCAAAATTAGGCAACAACATTACTGAGAAGCGTTTGCTGGTACCTGCTCACATGGATATCGTTCCTGCCGGCGAGGGATGGAACCACGATCCCTTTGATATGGTGGTAAAGAATGGAAAACTCTTTGGAAGAGGCACCAATGATAACAAGGGACCACTGGCATCTATTATCATCGCGGCAGGTATTCTTAAAGAATTGGATCTGGACAAACAGATAAATGGTCAGCTCCTCGTTGCTGCATTATCCGATGAAGAAGCTGCAGATCCAAATGGAATTGATTATGGTATCGGTTTCTTATTGGAAAAAAAGCTTATTCGTCCGACCCATGCGATCGTCCCTGATATCGGCGAGGATATGAAGAAGATCGACATTGCAGAAAAAGGGAGAACTGTAATTAAAATTACAGCATTTGGCAGGCAGGCGCATGGCTCAACACCAGAAAAGGGAGTTAATGCGATATTCATGATGTCAAAATTGTTGCAACACCTTGAAGTTTTGAAATTTGAATATGTGGAGCATCCTTTGCTGGGACATCCTACGCTGAATGTTGGTGAAATCCAAGGTGGTGTTGCACCCAATGTAGTACCAGGCACCTGTACAATTTGTTTAGATATTCGCATCCTGCCTGGAATGATTCAGAAAGAAATCCTGCAACAATTACAGCATTGCATGGATAAGGTTGAAAATGGCAGGTTCAAAGCTGAAGTTATTTACGAAACTATACCTTTTAGTATTAATCCTGACAATGAATTAGTTAGAGTAATTCAAAAATACACTTTCGAAGAATTGGGATTTAAATCAGAACCTTATGGTATGGGTGGAGGGACTTACGCCAAGGATTTAATCCACAATGCCGTACTTACCGTCGGCTGGGGACCTGGTGGGGACACTGCCCATATTGCTAATGAATATATCGAAATCCAGCAACTGGTGGATTTTGCTAAATTAACCTGTTTGATTGCTCTCGATTTATTGAAATGAAGTTGGGAAAAATCAAATATTACTTTACATCGAAAAATTTATTCATTCTCACAATTATTGAAATTTTTGCTTGACATCGTGATAATAAACTTTTATATTGTTGGAGAAAATTTTTAAATCACTAAAACTTTTAACTCTATAACTTCAAAAGGAGGGAGTTATGCAAAGAAAAAGCCTTTTTGTCGTTTTTCTGAGTTTCTTACTGATCTTATGTTTTTCATCACTCGTCACTACACATCCTGTTGATCAGAAAAAATCTACTACCGTGGATTTGAAAAAATCCATTCCAGTTGATCCTGAGGTAACCGTTGGAAAATTCGACAATGGATTGACTTACTACATCAAGGTCAACAAAAAACCAGAGAAACGGGCACAACTCTGGTTAGCTGTTAATGCGGGCTCTGTTTTAGAAGATGATGATCAACAAGGTCTGGCACACCTTGCTGAGCACATGGCATTTAACGGAACCAAAAATTTTAAAAAGCAGGAGCTTATCGATTATCTTGAATCGATTGGGATGAAATTTGGACCTGAAGTGAATGCATATACAAGTTTTGATGAAACTGTTTATATGCTTCAAGTACCAACGGATAGCGCCCATATCGTAGAAAAAGGTTTCCAGATACTCGAAGATTGGGCTCATCTGGTAAGTTATGATGAGGAAGAAATCGACAAAGAACGCGGTGTGGTGATAGAGGAATGGCGGCTGGGACGAGGCGCAGACATGAGAATGCTTGACAAGCAATTGCCCATACTTTTCAAAGGATCACGGTATGCAAATCGCTTGCCCATTGGTAAAAAGGAGGTTGTCGATACCTGTAAATATGTAACTTTGAAGCGTTATTATAACGAATGGTATCGACCTGATTTGATGGCAGTTGTTGCTGTCGGTGATTTTGATCCAGAATGGATCATGGGTTTAATTAAAAAACATTTTGCATCGATCACTCCTATTAAGGAACCACGCAAGCGGCAAATTTATCCTGTGCCTGATCATAAAGAGACCCTTTTTGCCATTGCCACAGACCCTGAAGCATCAAGAACCGTAGTCGCTGTTTATTTTAAAAGTGAGCCTGAACCCGAGGAAAGCATCGGTGATTTCAGACGTATTTTGATGCAGCGACTTTACAATGAAATGATTAATAATCGAATCGATGAATTACGCCAACAAGCTGATCCGCCTATTCTTTATGGATATTCTGGAAAAGGTCGCTTTGTTAGATCTAAAGGAGTGTATTTCTTAGCTGCAATGGTGAAGGAAGACGGGATTGAACGTGGTTTGGATGCTTTACTAACAGAATCCGTGCGAGTGAAAAAATTCGGCTTCACCCAATCCGAGTTAGATCGAACCAAAAAGTCAATCCTTCGAAACATGGAGAGAGAATATAAAGAAAGGGATAAAACTAATTCTCGTGTTTATGCACAAAGATGTACCTATCATTTTCTCGAGGCTGATCCCATGCCTGGCATTGGGAATGAAATAGAACTCGCCAGAGCATTATTACCCGATATCAAACTGGATGAGGTGAATGAACTGATCTTTAAATGGCTTACCGATGAAAATCGTGTAATCCTGGTGAACGCTCCCGATAAAGAGGAAGTCAAAGTTCCCAGCGAACAGGAATTACTGGCTGTATTTAAAAATGTTGAACAGAAAGAAATTCTTGCTTATGAGGATAAAGTTTCCGAGGCTCCATTAGTTGAAAATGTTCCCGAGGCAGCTAAAATTGTAAATGAGAAAAAAATAGAGGAATTGGGTGTAACCGAGTGGACTTTAGCTAATGGCGTTCGAGTCGTGCTTAAGCCAACAGACTTCAAAAATGATGAAATTCGTTTTTACGCCTATAGTCTGGGCGGGAATTCATTGTCTACCGATGCGGACTTCATGTCGTCGAGTTATGCGACACAGATCATTCGGGAAAGCGGTATTGGAGCGTTTAACCAGATTGAGTTAAATAAAAAATTGACTGGCAAGGTGGTTAATATCTATCCTTATATCGGTACGTTGACTGAGGGCGTTTCAGGAAATGCATCCCCTGAAGATATCGAAACGTTGTTTGAGTTAATATATTTATATATGACTTCGCCTCGAATGGATCAGGAGACCTTCCAGTCTTACATAACCAGGATGAAGGGGATAATTGAAAATCGGAGTGCCAGACCAGAAACAGCCCTGTCCGATACGCTTAGCGTAACATTAGCGCAGTATCACCATCGCGCTCGCCCACTGACCGTGAAACTCCTTGATGAGGTCGATCTGGATAAAGCCTTCAAGTTTTACCAGGATCGCTTCGCCGATGCCAGTGATTTTTACTTCTTTTTTGTTGGTAATTTTGATCTGGAAGAGATAAAACCACTGGTTAAGACTTATCTCGGTGGATTGCCATCGTTGAATCGAAACGAAATGTGGAAAGATCCTGGAGTAACACCGCCAAAAGGTGTAATAAAAAAGACAGTCCGAAAAGGCATTGAGCCAAAGAGCTATGTCCGAATTGTTTTCACCGGTCCTTATGAATGGTCACGGGAAAATAATTATGCGTTTAGTTCAATGATTGATGTGATGCGGATTAAGTTGCGTGAGACACTGCGGGAAGATTTGAGTGGTACTTATGGAGTTGGTGTATGGTCGTCCACTGATCTATATCCACAGCAGGAATACACTATTCAGATCAATTTTGGGTGCAATCCTGAACGCGTTGAGGAACTCTCACAGACTGTTTTTGATCAAATTGATTCGCTTCAAACGTATGGAACTAACGAAAAATATATTACCAAAGTTAGAGAAACCCAAACTCGTAGTTATGAAACCGATTTGAAGGAAAACGGATATTGGGTAAATGAACTACGCAGTCATTATTATACCAAACAGGATCCTCTGAATATACTCGGATATCCAAAACTTGTGGAAACACTTTCTGCCAAAATGGTTCAGGATGCTGCTAAGAAATATTTTAACACAGAAAATTATGTTCAGGTCGTATTATTACCTGAATAGCAGGACAAGATGCTATCTTGTTATAAATCTTGTAGCAATAGACCTCAAAGGTTTGCCAGATCTTTGAGGTCTTAGTTTATGTATTGTTTTGATATGACTTAACAGACACCCGATGTCTTTCCGACAATCGGGATTTTTATATAAGTAGATGAACTAAAAATGAGTAATCGAACAGAAGCATTAGTTGCAGACTCAACAATCATCAATCAAATATCAAATAAGAAATCCCTCTGGCTGACGACGATTGGTCATTTTACTACAGATTTTTATAATGGATTTTTAGCACCGTTGTTACCAATTATCGTAGCAAAATTAAATCTATCATTAACTCTGGCTGGGCTGCTACTTTCCATTTTTTCAATATCTAATTCTTTATTGCAGCCAATTTCTGGGTTTATCGCTGATCGTTTGAATCGAAATTACTTCATTGTATTCGGTCCATTAATGACGGCAATTTTTATGGGATTCCTGGGCTGGGTAAATCAGTATTGGACATTGATCGTTGTATTGATAATGAGCGGAATTGGAACATCCATGTTCCATCCGCCTGGCGCTGCACTTGTAGGTGGAATGAAAAATAACCGCAAAGGATTTTCAATGTCCATTTTTAACACTGCTGGTGCGTTGGGAATCTCAGCCGGCACATTGCTCATTATTCCATTAACCAATAACTTTGGATTAAAAGCTACTATCTTTACAATTATACCAGCAATTCTTTTTTTTGTTTATTCCTACAAATATTTTTTATTTGAGAGGATATTTCGTCCAGGTTCTAAGCATTCTTCAAATGTACTATCTGTGGTTAAACCTCATGGTTTATTGCTACTGAATCTCTATCTAATTGTAGTGATCCGTGCAACAACAGTGCTTACCTTTTCGGGATTTATCCCACTATACTTAACTTCGCAAGGAAAAAGTGCTGTATTTGGGGGGATAGCAGTTGCCGTTTTCCAATTTTTTTCAACAGCAGGAATTTTAATCGGCGGGCATCTTTACGATCGGATTGGGACTAGAAAAATATTAATACTGTCTTTTGTATTTGTACTACCGTTTGCACTGGCTTTTGTTAATTTGCCTTCGATCTGGGGGTTGCCGTTTCTGGCGATAATGGGATTTTTTCTTTCATCTTCCACACCTGTCAATATTATTCTGGGACAGGAAGTTGTTCCGACTCAGGCAAGTCTTATGTCGTCAATCATGATGGGGCTTGGCTGGGGAGTAGCAGGATTATTTCTGACACCGATTGGCGCCATTGCAGACAAAATTGGATTGTATTGGACTTTAACCCTGATTAGTTGTCTTTCTCTGATTGGATTGATGTTGGTATATTTTTTCCATTACGATGAAAAAAATTTGTCGACGGAATTAGAAATCCCATATAACGAGTAGACAATTTTTTCTTGCTTTTTGCCAATTATTTTTTATTTTGCTTAATAGCAAAAGTGCTAATATTTTAGAAACATATTCCAATCTTCTATTTTTGAGATAAATTATCTGCATCTTGTAGAAGAACGGTTTAGATGAACAATCTGAAGAAATAAGGAAAAGATTATGCAAATCCATATTGGAAAATCTATTCGAATGAGTGATATACTTGATGGGAAATCATTACTTTTCGATACCTCTATTGCATCCTGTTTGGGAGCAACACCTCAACTGGAAGATTTACAAAGTATACTTCAAACCTGCGCTAATCTTTTTAATGGAATCATTGTAAACCCCGGACAGATAGAGCATCTTTCTAACGAATTGGGAGGAAAAAACAGAGCTGCCCCTTTAATTCGGATAGACTGGACCAATGCTTATCGTAACGCAGATTTTTGTATTTCTGTCACCGATGTCATTCGGGTAGAAATTTCCCAGGCTGACGATGTGATGGATTTAGGAGGTTGTGCGGCTGTCGCTACATTGCTCATGGGATTCGGCGATAATTTTGAAGCAGAGAACATTCAATCTATCTCACGTCTTATTCGACAGAGCTACGAGTTGTCGTTACCCGTTTTTATAGATATTCGTCCCATCGGTCCTGGAGTGAGTGAAATCAATTTCGATGAATCAATCAAACTGGGTATCTCCTTCATGATGGAAGCTGGTGCTGATGCTTTAATCATTCCGAATTGCAGTATTGAATCACTCAAGTTGATTGGGAATTGGTCCACAATTCCAATCATTGTCCGAATTGAACAATTGTTGGAAAAAAGCGAAGTCAATAACTTATTTAATATTGGCATAGAAGGAATTCTATTCTCTGAAAAAATTTTGGAGTACGGGCAATTTCAAGATAATATTAAAAGGTTGAAGAACTAATTAAGATCATAATATCAGTAATAAAATGCAAGGATTTAGAAGGAATGTATTCTACTTCTGGTAAAACTGCTCGAATGAATCGTCTTTTCAATCCTAATGATGGAAAGGCTGTATGTGTTGCAGCAGATCATGGGTGGATGTCTGATCCCACCGCTAACGTAATTAATCTAAAAAATATTTTGGGACAGGTCGTTGCAGGTGGTGCGGATGGTGTTTTGATGTCTTTTGGAATGGCACAACGATTAGGCTACATGTTTCAAGGCAAAGATAAACCAGCTATTTTAATTCGCGCTGATTGGATGAATCTTCCTCGATTGGGTGGCGCTAATGTAAGTAATGTCCTCCCGGTGATAAATTTTAGAAAAATGGCAACCTCCAGAGCCAGAGATGCCTTACAAATGGGCGCATCTGCGATTACCATCTACTATTTTATTGGCTATAGTGATAAATTTGAAGCCATTAATATTGAACAAGCTGCGGTCTTTGCACAGGAGTGTCGCAAAGTCGGTTTACCCCTGATTATTGAACCGATGGCAGTGGGAGGAATGGTTACCGGCGTTAATATAGCTGAAATTCTCATCGCCTCAGCCAGGATTGCTGCAGAGATAGGTGCTGATGCATTGAAAATTCCCTATACTGGTGATGTGATGACATTCAAGCAATTGGTCGATCAGGCAAAAGTACCAGTGTTGGTTTTGGGCGGGGCAAAATCCGATGTGCCGCGAGATGCCCTGGAACTGGTTGATGAAGCTTTACGAGCTGGAGCCAGCGGGACTGTTTTTGGTAGAAACGTTACCAAAGCTAAGGATCCCCAAAAAATGGTGCAGGATTTATGCGCTCTGGTTCATGGCGTGAAAACCATTGACGAAATTTTTGAAACATCCGCACGAAGGAGAGTAAAATTACGTGCAGATTCGATTAATTGTGTCGGTTGTCTGGTTTGCCAAACAGTTTGTGCTCAGTGGCATAATAAAACTTTTGGAATCAATGGTGCTCGATTGCGAATTGAGTCCAAACCAGTTGAAATGGAACCTCCGTTGAACAAAGTTTCTGTGTGTACTTTATGTGAAGCATGTGTCAAAGCATGTGAACCCGGGGCAATTGTTCTTAATGAAAAAGGATATCTTGAATTGAAAAAAGAGCTTTGCACCCATTGTGGAGCCTGCGCCGAAGCCTGTCCCCATAACGTCATCTGGTTCGATGAGGATGAAAATCCAATTCTATGTGATATGTGTGGTGGCGACCCGCAATGTGTACGTTGGTGTAAGTATGATGCAATACTTCTTAAATAAAAGGTTTATGAGAGTACTATTAAAAGGTGGATTACCGATTCCATCACTCAAATAAGGTATTGTTTTTGTGAAATGATCTAAATGTATTTTAGCGATAGAATCGGTTTTTTGTATAGACTCATTTATTGATGCGGAAAAAGTTCATCAATTGGAGTCTGATTCAGTTCAATTAAAAACTCACTAACTCGTTTGCAAACCAAATCCAAATATTTTCTTCCCTTCTCTGCTGAAGCATTTGATGGATCGCCAACCGCGCAATAATTATTAAGTTTAACAAACCTTCGGCTCGTCTGAACCCAACCCTCATTTAAAGCTTTAAATCGAAATGGTCTTGGTAAGGCTTTTTTAGCCTTTGATAATTCCACTAAATCAGGATACAGTTCGAGGGCGACTGAGGTTTCAAATTCTCCGGCATGGTCATCAGGCGTGTCAAATATTTCATCATATTTGTCAGAACCTACCTTCCACCAATGACATAAGAACACATGAACATCCAAACCGCACTGTATTTGTCGAACCAGGGGAGTAAAATCATTACCGCCATGCCCATTGACGATAACGATCTTTCTAATGCTATGTTTTTCAAGTGAAAAAATAATGTCACGCACCATTGCATCAAGTGAAGCCTGAGAGACATGGATAGCTAAAGGAAAATCCATCAAATTGCAATCCACGCCATAAGGGATAGTGGGCAAGCATATCACAGATTTACATTTTTCCCAGGCAAGTTTACAGCTTTGTTTCGCCACATAGGTTGTATGTAGAAAATCCTGTCCTTCAGGAAGGTGAAGATTATGAGGCTCAATCGCGCCAACTGGAATTACCGCAACCTCCAATTTTTTTTTAGATAATCGATAAAGATTCGTTTGTGTAATATCCCATTCATTAATCAAATTTTAGTCTCCTCCTATCTGTTTAAATTGGAGTTCTGCAAATTGAATTTATGCTTGACATTTCGAACGAAACAGAGTGGAGTGAGAAATCCCTCTATCTTATAATATCGATTTGTTAACCAGATTTCTCACTCTGCTCGAAATGACAATCTATTCTATTTTGCAGATCTCCAGGTATAAATTATTCATCAATATATTTCTTGTAATTCTAAAATTTACTTACTCCCCCATGATGGAATCAACGGCACATTCCAATCTGGTTTATCCAGATCAACTTTGTCTCCTGCTTCAACAAGTAGATATTTCATTTGATCGGTCAATTTTGCGATGAGTTCAGTTTTTGTCGGATCATCTGCTAAATTGCACTTCTCCCATGGATCATTTTTTAGATCGAATAACTGAGTTTTCTTTTTTCCCCTCACATTATAATGGATAAGTTTCCAACGATCATTCCGTATTCCCCGCTGAAAATTCTTGTATACAAAAAGTAATGCGTCTCGAACTTTATCCACTTTACCTTCAATTAGGTCAATTAAGGTTTTTCCCTCAACTGAAGCTGGAATTGCAATGCCAGCTAAATCGCAAAGCGTCGGATAAATATCTAACAAGTAACACAAAACAGGTCGTTGTTCACCTTTTGGTATACCAGGACCGCTGATAATCAGCGGAACCTTGACGCTGTGCTCGTAAAGGTTTTGTTTTCCTAATAATCCGTGCTGTCCCACTGCTAAACCATTATCGCTGGAATAGACGATAATCGTATTTTCTACCAATTTTTTTTCAATCAGCATAGAAAAGATACGACCGATTTGGGCATCTAAATGAGTAATCATAGCATAATAAGCAGCGATGTGGTGTCGAATTTCTCGCGGCGTTCTGGGAAAAGGTGCTAATAGTTCATCTCGAACTGACAGTTCACCGTTGTTGAAAGGATGCTCTGGCATGAAGTTTTCAGGAATAGCTATGCTTTGATGGTCGTACATTTCAAGGTATTTTTCAGATATGTCTCTGGGATCATGCGGCGCTTGAAAAGAGATGTACATGAAAAATGGCTTTTCATGATTATAATTTTGTAGAAATTCTAACGCTGCATCAGCATAAATTTCACTGGAATGTTTATTTTGAAAAAAATATTGATTTTCATTTCTATATTCTCCTGAGGGATCGAAATCGTGAAGTGGTACTTTATAGTGGTCACTCATGCCCCCGAACATGATTTTGGCACCAGTTGAGAAACTTCGAGCATAGGAATCTCTACCATTGTGCCATTTACCGGTACCAAAAGTGATATATCCAGATCGTCTGAACAATTCGGGCAAGGTGATATGATCTTCTGGAAGTATTCTTCCCGAATCGACAAGATGAAAACATGATCGACCTGTCAATAGCGATGCCCGGCTGGGCATACAAACAGCAGCGCTGAGCCCTCCCATGATATAGGCATTGGTGAAAGCAACACCATTTTCCACCAGTGAATCCAAGTTTGGTGTTATAATATCTTTATTGCCCAATACATTAATCGTATTATATCTTTGGTCATCAGTTAAAAGAAAGAGGATATTTGGAATTTTACCTTTGTTTAATGAACTTCGGCATTGAAGTACGACTAATGATGAAGAAAGAACTGTTAAGGTTTTTAAAAATTGACGACGAGTTTGTTCTGATTTGTCCATATTCACATTTATAGAGCCTCCGCACGAATTAAATTTAGCAAATAAAAACAATTAGATAAGTTACCTTTGAATGATAATTTTATTACACATTATTTCACAGTTAGAAATATAAATGGTCATTAGTCGTTAATTTACGTCTCGAAAATCAGAACGTCGAATTGGATTTTCAGTGTAAGTGTAAAATTCGATTTTTTATTTTTAACTTGAGCTTCGATTAACAGAAACAAAAATAAAAAAAAATTGTAGTGTTTTGTGTTAATATTTTGTATTTTTACCTTTAGTTAACAAATTGTAAAGAATAAAGGTAATTTAAGGAAATAAAACCATGGCTGACATCGCTGCTCAAGTTACCCTGTTTGAAGAACCCGATGACTATGTCATCGAAAACAATCCTGATGTCACTTATACGAAGGTGCTGGACAAATTCGATTTTAATCTCTTTCAAAATGAAGAGCCAGCGCATAAATTGAAATTTCATGATCTAAAAATCAATATCTTGATCAATCTAACTAACTATTATCTATATATAGCATTGTTGCTGATTTTTAAATTAATTTATGCGGCGGCTCTGAAGAAAAACTTTATTATCAAGCCCTGGCTGATTTCAACCGAAAGCTGGCCAACAAACTGAAAGAGCAAAAAAAGCAACAGCACCACCAAAATAAGCCTGCCAATAAAGACGACGCTTATCAGGAGTTGTTATTCGAGATTATTGAGCAGCAGCCCTCCAAAAAGGCTATCCTGTTTGAGATTCCGTCAATTGATATGGATGAAATCCATCACAATCCCAAGGGTGCCGGACGGAAGCCGAAAGATTTCTATGGCTTAGTCAAGGCCTTTTTGGGTGTTAGCTACATGGGACTGAAAAACTCGCCCGATGTTGTCCACCATGATTGGGAAGTTACCGACCAGGGCTGTGGTGTGGTGGTCAAATCGAACCATAAGAAATATTGGGCTCACAAAGCTTCATTTGTCGGATTTCCCAAGTCTCATGTGCCG